>Tibetan_p2__coassemble_15140_pt1 | contig 1552 bp, 1 predicted proteins | sample Tibetan_p2__metabat2_low_PE_011 | metagenome-assembled genome bin Tibetan_p2 | reverse complement strand
TTTATGAGAAAAGTCAACTTTTTTATCTATAGCCTTTTTTATTTTTTTACATTTTAAAATTATGACATAAATATAACAAAATTTCAAATATACTTTTTGACCGCAACAGGCGCTGACTTCATTGCCAGCGCCTATTCCTCTCGATTATTCATTTATTCTGTAGCTTCTGTTTATTCCATAGTTTCTTCTGCCGAATCCTCTTTTTCCAGAACAGCTTCTGCTTTTTCCATAATCTGTCTTGTTGCTTCTGTTCCCATTGCTCCAAACACCATATTACATATTCTGTCGCCTTCGTACGTACACTGAAGTACAAGAGAGGTGTCTACTTTTTGGTCTTTTTCTTCCAGCCACTGGTATACTTTAAACCCGTCTTTTTCTATCACTTCATCATTTTCTCCGTATTGTTCGGTAAACTGTTCCAGAACATACTCTGCTAACTCTGTCAGGTCGCCTTCGTATTTGTCAGGTTCTCCGCCAAAAATAAAGGAAATGTCTGTTACACCGTCTTCCAGAAATCCCAGATTTATCAATCCGGGTTCCCCTAAAAACTCCACCGGACTTCTGAGATTTCCCAGTTTTGTACTCTGCCCTTGCATAGCCTCAAGGGATACGCCCAGAATTTCTTCTGCCTCCTCTTTAGAGGAAAGCCACGGAATTCCTTTATAGCAATATTTTCCGTCTGTGTAAAAAGCTGTCAAGTCCACAATTTCTTCTTCGTCCTGCTCCTCAGATGCGTCTGTTTCCTCAGCAATTTTTGTCTCCTCTGCTGCAAACGCCATAGTGGTACTGCTCATGCAGATACTTACTCCCATGACCAGCGAAACACACATACCAGATAAACGTCTTTTTCTCATTTTGCACATCTCCTTTCTTTGTTAAAAACCATACCTTTAATCTTTCAGCTATCATTTACAAAACCGCTTAATTCAGCAGATATTCTTAGTAGTTTTATTTTACCATATTTTTTCCTGTTTTTTCTGATATGGCGAAATCCATATATATTTTGGCGAAATACGTTTTTACACAAAAAAAAGCGAGACAATTCCCTATTTGGTTATTATCTCGCCCCTTTACAGCAAATCACATATATAATATTACATCAACCTCAAATAAATTTTCTGTGTTGGATATTTCCATTGTACCGTGATAATTTTCTACCATTTTCTCCACATTCTTCAATCCAATCCCATGCCCTTGCTCCTGTTTTGTAGAAACAAGTCTTTTATCCTGCACGTTCAATTCATGAGAAAAACTATTCCTGATATTAATAAACAGCATTCCTTTTTCATAGAAAATTACTATGAACAGCCATTTTTCTTCAGACCGAACGGATGCTTCTATTGCATTCTCAATCAGATTCCCCAGGATCACATTCAGATTAAAAGCGCTTATTTTCAATCCGGCCGGTATAGCAATTTCATACTCCACCTTATGGAGCTGTTCTTTAGCCCGTCCCAACAGATAGTTCATAAGACTGTCGATTGCCCCATTTCCGGTACTGACAAACTCCTTTGGATTTTCCATATACACCCCCATTTCCCGTATATATTCT
>Tibetan_p2__coassemble_14271_pt1 | contig 1634 bp, 2 predicted proteins | sample Tibetan_p2__metabat2_low_PE_011 | metagenome-assembled genome bin Tibetan_p2 | reverse complement strand
GCCTTATCTTGACCTGTGAATAGAATTTGCTATAATGAAATCATCAGAAAACACGGCAAAAGCTAAAAACAGGAGGAAAAAGAAATGAGATTTTTTATTGACACAGCAAAGGTAGAAGACATCAGAAAAGCAAACGACATGGGAATCATCTGCGGCGTTACAACAAACCCGTCTCTGATCGCAAAAGAAGGAAGAGATTTTAACGAAGTTATCAAAGAAATCGCTTCTATCGTAGACGGACCAATCAGCGGCGAAGTAAAAGCAACAACTGTTGATGCAGAAGGAATGATTAAAGAAGGCCGCGAGATTGCAGCAATTCATCCGAACATGGTAGTTAAAATCCCTATGACAGTAGAGGGACTGAAAGCATGTAAAGCTCTTACAGCAGAAGGAATCAAAACAAATGTAACCCTGATTTTCTCTGCAAATCAGGCGCTTCTGGCAGCAAGAGCAGGCGCTACTTATGTATCTCCGTTCCTTGGAAGACTGGATGATATCTCCGTAAGAGGAACAGACCTTATCCGTGAGATTGCAGAGATTTTTGCGGTAGCGGGAATCGACACAGAGATTATTGCGGCAAGCGTAAGAAATCCAATCCATGTAACAGACTGTGCGCTTGCAGGCGCTGACATTGCGACTGTACCTTACAGCGTACTTGAGCAGATGACAAAACATCCTCTGACAGACGCGGGTATTGAAAAATTCCAGAAAGACTACATTGCAGTCTTTGGGGAATAATAGTATCTGCAAATAATTAAAGGAGAAGTATAAAATGGAGAAATTAGAACTTCAGAAAATTGCAAACGAAGTCCGCAAGGGCATCGTAACATCCGTTCATGCTGCAAAAGCCGGCCATCCGGGCGGTTCCTTATCAGCAGCAGACCTGTTCACCTACTTATATTTTGAAGAAATGAATATTGACCCGAAAGACCCGAAGAAGGCAGACCGCGACCGTTTCGTTCTTTCCAAAGGACACACTGCTCCGGGACTTTATTCCACCCTTGCCCACAGAGGCTTTTTCCCGGTTGAGGATTTAAAGACACTCCGTCACCTCGGCTCCTATTTACAGGGACATCCGGATATGAAACATATTCCGGGTGTAGATATGTCCAGCGGTTCTCTCGGACAGGGAATCTCTGTGGCAGTAGGAATGGCTCTTTCTGCTAAAATGAGCAATGAAAGCTATCGCGTATATACACTTCTCGGCGATGGAGAGATTCAGGAAGGACAGGTTTGGGAGGCGGCAATGTTCGCTGGCCACAGACAGCTTGACAATCTTGTGGTAATCGTGGATAACAACGGACTGCAGATTGACGGAAAAATCGACGACGTATGTTCTCCATACCCAATCGACAAGAAATTTGAAGCATTTAACTTCCATGTAATTAATGTTGCGGACGGAAATGATATGGAACAGTTAAAAGCAGCTTTTGACGAAGCGAAGGCTACAAAGGGAATGCCTACGGCAATTATCATGAAAACAGTAAAAGGAAAAGGCGTTTCCTTCATGGAAAACCAGGCAGGCTGGCACGGAAAAGCTCCGAACGATGAGGAGTATGCAGTTGCTATGGCAGACTTAGAAAAGGCAGGTGAAGCATTATGTCAGAAGTAAAGAAAATCGCTACAAGAGCAAG
>Tibetan_p2__coassemble_6832_pt1 | contig 3272 bp, 4 predicted proteins | sample Tibetan_p2__metabat2_low_PE_011 | metagenome-assembled genome bin Tibetan_p2 | reverse complement strand
ACCGAAGCGTCTGGAAACTTCGGCAAGGAGATCGATGTTGCTCTGCTTGGAAAAATTAAGCACCACCTTTGCACAACCTGCGTAAATCAGTTTTTTGACATCTTCTGCGCGCTTAATATTTCCGGCGGCAATTACCGGTATCTCAGAAGCAAGGCAAATATCTTTGATTTTTCCGATGGCTTTCTCATGCTCCTCATCTGCAGAAGAAAAGTCAAAGACAAGAAGTTCATCTGCGTCATTATCACTGTAAAATGATGCCAGCGCCTCCACATCTCCGTCTCCGAACAGATTTCTTTGTCCAAATCCTGTCACTGCCTTTTCATACTGCAGATATAGGCAGGGTATCACTAACTTTTTCAATCTTAATCTTCTCCTTATGAAAGTCTTGTTAATCCCTGTTACATAAATCTTTCTGAATCCCGTCAAGATACGGAACCAGAAATCCATTTTTTTTATCAAGATAATAATCCGGGTTTAGTTCTTCCCTGCGGAAGCTTTTCCGTCCGCCTTCTTCCATTCTCTGCCAAAATGTCAAAAGGTTTCGGAGGGGAAGATAATAGAATTGATTGCTGTTGCTGTAGAAAATCAAGAAAAAGGCAACGCCGCCCTGCTTTTCGAAATCTTTCATAAACTGAACCTGATGAGGATGGACATTGGCCAGGGGAAAGGTGTCTGCACAACATTCTTTTGCATCGAAGCAGACAGGAATCCCCTGTACTGCTCCGATATAATCAACAGTACTTCTCTGTTCAAAGTATGCAAGGGTGATATGGCGGTGCTCCTTATCCATCCGCACCGGTGTGATGGGAGTGGGGATTTTCTGGATCAAAGCCAGCCCTTTTTCGTGATACTGTTCATTTGTTCTGTTTATCAGTTCTTCAAGAGTAGAACCGCGAAGCCCTCTGCTGTTCCAGGTTGCCATGAGCTTACTCCGCCGGCTCGTACTGGTTCAGAAGCTTGATAGACGGAAAATATCTCACAATTGCTTTTCCCACAATCTGGTCAAACTGCACGAAAGTATTTTCCCAACGACGGGAATCCCACGAGTGGTTTCTGTTATCGCCCATCATGAAATAACAATCCTCGGGCACCACGTAAGGTCCCAAATCTTCCGGACGCGGCATTTCCGGGGTGAAGCTATCATCCAACGGGGTTTCAGCGCCATCAATATACACTTTACCACCTTTGATTTCCACAGTTTCCCCAGGAAGACCAATCAGACGTTTAATGTAAAGCTGACTTTCGTCATCCGGATATTTAAAAATCACAATATCAAAGCGTTCCGGATCTTTAAATTTTTTGGATACAATCTGTTTGCCGAATAAATCAAGATTGATTCCATATGCGAGGCGGTAACCAAACAGCCTGTCTCCGGTCATAACCGTTTTTTCCATGGATTCAGACGGGATTTTTGCATTAATAAGCACCACATTATTGACTACCGCAACAATAAGAACTACAACGATAATCATTTTTATATAGTCCCAGATTTCATGCCAGATTTTCATAATAACTCTCCTCTAACTGTTCTTCTCTTATGATTTTGTGAAAAAGCTCCGGCACAGGCGCTGTGAATGTCCTGTCTGATAATCTCTCAAATTTCCCTTTCAGCTCCGGCAGAGTCACTTTATACGCATGGAGAAGCTGATGGTTGAGTTTATATCTCTCCCGATACTTTTTATTTAAGGCTTCATTTCCATATTTGCCGTCTCCGAGAAGCGGATGTCCGATACTGGAAAGATGAGCGCGAATCTGATGAGTACGACCTGTGATCAGGTGTACCTCCAGAAGCGTCAGTTTCCCGTTGTTTCCCAGCGGTCTGTAAGCGGTTTCAATGGGAAGGGAGTCTTCTTTTTTTTCTTTGAATACTGTTACTTTATTTGTTTTTTTGTCTTTATGCAAATAGCCTTTGATATAATTTTCTTCGCTAATCACACCTCTGACAAGACAGAGATAATATTTATGCAGTGTCCTGTCATGAAAAAGTTCTGACAGCATCTGAAGTCCGGCAAGACTCTTTCCCCCTGCAATAAGTCCGCTTGTATTGCGGTCCAGACGGTTACAAACGGAAGGTTTAAAAGTTTTCAGCTGTTCTTCCTCTATCATTTTTTTCTCAAGAAGATAACCGATAAGATACTCCACCATGGAAGGCTCTTTTTCATCTGCCGGCTGAGAAAGGATTCCTGCAGGTTTGTTGATAAAGATTATGTCTTCATCCTCATAGACAACATCAAGATCACATACCGCCCGGGCAACTTTTTTGTCTCCTGCAAATTTATCAAAAGTCTCATCGCTGAGAAACAGCTTTACTGCATCGCCTTTTTTCAGCATTTCATTTCCGGATGCCTTTTTACCGTTAAGAGTGATATTCTTTTTTCGCATCATTTTGTAAAAAAAGCTTTTGGGCGCTTCTTTCAGAAGTTTGCCCAGATATTTATCAAAGCGCTGCTCTGCTTCATTTTCGTCAATAATAAACTGTTTCATATTCTCTCCTATAAACAGAGGGCAAGTATGGTATGCCTGATCATTTCATTTCTGGAAAACTCAGGGTATCTTTCATCCGGAGTAAATTTAATATCTGCTTCCAGCGATTCCCTGTGTTCATTCATTGAATCCAGACGTTCCAGGAATGGCTTCAGGTCTGTAAAAATTTTAATGGTTACTTTATATCCATTTTTCCGAACAATCTGCTGCGCCTGTTCCCCCATAAATCCGGCGTCAATTTTCGGATCGCTGCTGTAGCAGGCAACTGTATTCCCGCAGACTGCAACTGCGTCAATGTAACCGCTTTTTTCATAGAAGGTCATATACATCTCATACGCCATTACAAGACTTCCTTGGTGCTCTCTGATTTTGAGGTAAAGGCTTTCGTCCATTGATCTGCATCGGAGAATCATGATCAGATTTACAAGTGCTTTACATGCCGGCAGGCAGCCCACAACACTGATAACTGTCCATATAGTAAGTCTTGACTTATGATATACCCACGCACTGAAAAAAATTCCCAGCGGCACTGCAAAGAGAACGAAGGTAATAAAGAGCTGTTTCTTCTTTTCTGCTTTGAAATAGCCATAATCACCTTTTTTTATCTTCTGTTTTTTCTTAGGATCACTCATTTACGTAAGAACTCCTTTTTATTTGCGTTTATATACGTTTCGTATGGTTTTCTTTTTCATATTTCCTTTTTTGCCCTGTGTATTTCTGCCTACCTGTCCTTCATGTCCTCCTGTACCGGATGCCCTGTCGCGAATAGGACGAATAAGACATTTTTT
>Tibetan_p2__coassemble_5807_pt1 | contig 3888 bp, 4 predicted proteins | sample Tibetan_p2__metabat2_low_PE_011 | metagenome-assembled genome bin Tibetan_p2 | reverse complement strand
ATTGAAAGATGAGATTCAGCAAAAATATAAAAATCCAAGCTTGAAAAAGCCTGGATTTTTGCATTGCTGAGTGCCGGCAGTGGGACTTGAACCCACACGACGTTGCCGCCAATAGATTTTGAGTCTACCTCGTCTGCCATTCCGACATGCCGGCATTTGAACCGTTATTTATGATAACACAATCATTCATATACTGCAAGCCTTTTTTGTAAATTTGATATTTTTTTGAAAAAATGGGAAATACTCAAAGACAACAGCAGAGAGGACTTCTGACAGAGCCTTCCAAAAAAGATTTGAAAGAATGAGAAAGGCATACGAATAGACGAATTTTGCACAAATATACCAAAAAGCCGGAGTATTTCAGTTGAAATTTGCTATAATATGTGGATGCTAAAATGCTGGTGTACCTTCAAAAGCTGTGCTATAATGAAAAAAAGTGTGTCAACAAATGGAGGAAAAACATATGATAAGAAAGGCAGTCATGGAGGATATTCCCCAAATAACACAGATTTACTGTGACATCCTGGATCTGGAGGCGACGCAGAAAGGACAGACAGGATGGGTGAAAGGTATCTATCCATCGAAAGCAACGGCTCTCGAATCCGTTGAACAGGGAGAAATGTATGTGATGGAAGAGGATGGAGTAATCGTAGCTTCTGCCAAATTGAATCAGAAACAGGTACCTTCCTATGCAAGGGCAAAATGGGAATATGATGCACCGGCGGAAGAAGTAATGGTCATTCATACGCTGACTGTGTCTCCGTCAGAAAACAGGAAGGGTTATGGCACAGCCTTCATAAAATACTATGAAGAGTTCGCTTTGGAACAGGGATGCAGATACCTTCGTATGGACACTAATGCGATTAACAAACCGGCGCGTTCACTGTATCAAAAACTAGGATATAAAGAAGCGGGAATTGTTCCATGTAATTTCAATGGGATTAAAGATGTGATGCTTGTATGTTTGGAGAAATATCTGGGATAAAGAAGAAAGGATAATCCGGCAGGGGAAACCCGCCGGATTTTTTCTGAAATTCTAAAATATTTGTGAAATCTTGTTGAGTTTATTGAAAACCTAAATTAAAAGTGCTATGGTATTTTAAAAGGAAACGGAGGAAAAGTTTATGGATACGAAAAGACCGGGCAAAAAACCCTTATATGTGTACTATATGATTGCCGCGATCATCATCGTTCTTTTAAATGTCCTTCTTGTACCTGCGCTTCAGGAGAGAAGTGTTGAGCGTACAAATTATACCACCTTTATTAAAAGCGTGGAAAAAGGATATGTAAAAGAAGTAAATATTGATACGGATTTTATTTTTTACGTAGTGGAAAAAGACGGAACAAAGGTTATGTGTAAGACTGCAAAGCAGGAAGACCCGAACCTTGTTCGCTGGCTGTATGAGGAAGGTGTCAGTACAGATGCGCCGGATCCTCAGAAACAGTCCGTTATTTTCAGCCTGATTTTGGGATATGTACTTCCGATTGGAATTTTCATCTTTCTTGGTCGTTGGCTGAGTAAGAAAATGATGAGCTCCATGGGTGGAGGTCCGGGAGGCGCCATGTCCTTTGGTAAAAGTAACGCCAAAGTTTATGTGAAATCTTCCACGGGAATCAAGTTTGCGGATGTAGCAGGTGAGGATGAGGCAAAGGAACTTTTAACAGAGATTGTAGATTATCTCCACAATCCTCAGAAATATACGGAAATCGGAGCTTCCATGCCGAAAGGCGCACTCCTTGTAGGCCCTCCGGGAACAGGTAAGACCCTTTTGGCAAAAGCTGTAGCAGGAGAGGCGGAAGTGCCGTTCTTCTCTATTTCGGGTTCTGAATTCGTGGAAATGTTCGTAGGTATGGGCGCGGCTAAGGTACGTGATCTTTTCAAACAGGCGAATGAAAAAGCACCTTGTATTGTCTTTATCGATGAGATTGATACAATCGGTAAGAAACGTGATGGTGCAGGATTCTCAGGAGGAAACGATGAGCGTGAGCAGACACTGAACCAGCTTCTGACAGAGATGGATGGTTTTGACGGCTCAAAGGGTGTTGTTATTCTGGCTGCAACGAACAGACCGGATTCCCTTGACCCGGCTCTCCTTCGTCCGGGACGTTTTGACAGACGAATTCCTGTAGAGCTTCCAGATTTACTGGGACGTGAAGAAATCCTCAAGGTTCATGCGAAGAAAATCAAGATTGCGGATTCCGTGCGTTTTGATGAGATTGCCAAGGCGGCGGCAGGAGCATCCGGTGCGGAACTTGCAAACATTGTAAATGAGGCTGCACTCCGTGCAGTACGTGACGGACGTAAATTTGCCACACAGGCAGATTTTGAAGAAAGCATTGAGGTTGTCATTGCAGGTTACCAGAAAAAGAACCGTGTTCTTTCCAATAAAGAGAAGCTGATTGTTTCGTATCATGAAATTGGACATGCACTTGTGGCTGCGAAACAGACAGAATCTGCACCTGTTCATAAGATTACAATTATTCCGCGTACATCAGGAGCGTTGGGATATACCATGCAGGTAGATGAGAAAGAACATTTCCTTATGACAAAGGAAGAATTGGAAAATAAAATTGCTACATTTACAGGTGGTCGTGCAGCGGAAGAACTGATTTTCCACTCTATTACAACAGGAGCTTCAAATGATATTGAGCAGGCGACGAAAATCGCAAGAGCAATGATTTCCAGATATGGAATGAATGAAGATTTTGATATGGTTGCAATGGAGAATGTAAGTAATCAGTATCTTGGCGGTGATACAAGTCTTTCTTGTTCCTTTGAAACCCAGACACTTCTGGATAAGAAGGTGGTAGAGCTGGTACGCAGACAGCATGAGAAAGCTTTGAAGATTCTTTCTGATAATATTACAAAACTCCATGAACTGGCGAAATATCTGTATGAACATGAGACAATCACCGGAGAGGAATTTATGAAAATTCTCAACGATAATGAAGGACAGCCAGAAATCTGATAATAAGAGATGATAGAAAAAAGGCAGCGGGATAATTATCCTGCCGCCTTTTTTATACTGTGGATGATTCTGTTTGCTCAAGTATTTTCTTGTATAATTCCGGTGCACTTTTTTTCAGAGAGACAGGAGTACCGGAGGCGTTAAGAAAACAGTGGGTGGAGGAACCTGTCGTGCAGAGTACGCCGGTCTTGTGATTGACGATTTTATAAGAAAGGGTCAGCTTGATTCCGTTAAACTTTTCTACAGTTGTGTAAATATCTACGAAGTCACCGAAGCGGACCATAGCGCGATATTGGCAAGTGATTTCCATAACCGGACTGACAAGTTTCATTTCTTGTTCCAGAACATCATAGGGAAAACCAATCTGTTCCAGAAAATAAGAACGTGCTTCCTCGAACCAGCGGATGTAGTTGGAATGATGAATGACATTCATCTGATCTGTTTCATAATACTGGGCTTTGTGCTGATATGCTTCCATAAAAAGATTCCTTTCCTGATATGATTATCTTCCTGTTTATTGTAACATGGCTTGTCAAGCAGGGGGATTTTGGTTATAATAGGAAGATAAAAAAAGACAAGGGTTACCGGAAACGGTAACAGAAGAGGAATTTGCTATGAATTGCAGTACAGCGGAGAGCATGGTAAACAGATATATCAATCGTACGCTTTCAGTGGAGGAACTGGAAGATTTTCTGGAGCATATAGAAGAATGCTCTTCGTGCCGCGATGAGCTGGAAACATATTTTATCGTTCATGAGGCAATGCGGCAACTTAAGGAGGAGGGCAGTGATTCTGTTCTCGATTTTAAAGAACTTCTCGAACTTGATATAAAAAGAGCAGAAGATATATACGAAAAAGAAAAGCAAGTCGATTTTTTGTCGGCGCGTTTGTGTGCATATTGTTTGCGGCAGTAATTATG
>Tibetan_p2__coassemble_5689_pt1 | contig 3970 bp, 3 predicted proteins | sample Tibetan_p2__metabat2_low_PE_011 | metagenome-assembled genome bin Tibetan_p2 | reverse complement strand
TTTAAATATGGGCAAAATTATCTGCCCTCAATCAAAAAGGAGTGTAATTATTTTGGATTCAAGTGTCCTAATCCAGGCAGTGTCTATTTTAGTCCTGGTACTTCTCTCAGCTTTCTTTTCTTCTGCTGAGACATCTATGACAACCGTAAACAAGATTCGTATTCAGGCTCTCGCAGAACAGGGCGATCGACGCGCACGCATTCTTGAAAAAGTCATTTCCGATTCCGGAAAAATGCTCAGTGCGATTCTGATCGGAAACAACCTCGTGAATATGGCTGCGTCTGCCATGATGACAACTTTAACCATTGAAGTTATCGGAAACGCCTATGTGGGTCTTGCAACCGGTGCTCTTACCCTGATTATCCTGATTTTTGGTGAAATCACACCGAAAACTCTTGCAACTATCCACTCTGAGAAACTTGCTTTGGCGTATGCCAGAATTATTTATATCCTGACGATCATCCTGACTCCTGTCATTTTTATCATTGGAAAATGTTCTTCAGGCGTTCTTTTCCTTTTACGGGTTGACCCCAATGCAAAGACAAATACCATGACAGAGCATGAATTACGTACACTGGTAAATGTCGGTCAGGAAGAAGGTGTTATTGAACGTGAAGAAAAACAGATGATTTACAACGTGTTTGACTTCGGCGATTCCACCGCCCGAGATGTAATGGTTCCACGAATTGACATGACATTTATTGACGTCAATTCCACTTACGATGAACTGATTGCAATTTTTGCAGAGGACATGCATACACGTTTTCCGGTTTATGAGGAAAACACGGACAATGTCATCGGAATCATCAATATGAAAGACCTTCTGATCTTCCCCAAGGATGAGAAATTCTCCATCCGGAAGATTTTGCGTGAGCCTTATTTCACCTATGAGTACAAAGCTACCGCAGACCTGATGATTGAAATGCGAAAAGCATCTCTGAACCTTGCCATCGTACTTGACGAATACGGCGCTACCGCAGGTCTTGTCACCTTAGAAGACCTTCTGGAAGAAATCGTCGGAGAAATCCGTGACGAATACGATGAAGATGAGGAGGAGGATTTAAAAGAAATCCAGCCGGGACGCGAATACATAGCTCTCGGTTCTGCCAAACTGGATGACATCAACGAAAACCTCAACATCCATCTGGAATCAGAAGACTACGATTCCATAGGCGGCTACATCATCGAACAGCTAGACAGTCTTCCAACCCAGGGACAATCTGTCACTCTTGAAAACGGAATCCGGCTTGTCGTAGACGACCTGAACAAAAAGCGAATTGAACAGGTACACATCTGGCTTCCGGAAAAAACATCGGACGAGGAGGAATAATTCTCCCGCCCCACTTTATCTTTTTATCACAAAAGCCGTTCCGGTTCTGCAATGAACCGAAACGGCTTTTCTATATTCTGTCTGATACATTCTGTATAAAAACATCTTTTATTTCATAAATATCTCAAACTGTTCTACAATTCTTGTGACCTCACCCATCACAGATTTCACTCCTTCCGGTGTTTTTCGCCAGTTTTCCCTTGTAATCCCGTCTGCGTCCACAGGAACAACCATAAATTCCGTCTCCGGAAAAACTCTCTGATAGTACATCAGACATCTTCTTGCATGATGGTTTTTGCAGCAGAGAATCGCTTTTTTTACAGAAATCCCTTCTTTTTCTACTGTTTCTCTGGAAAAAAGAGCATTTTCAAAAGTATATGTTGCCCGATCTTCTCTGAGTACAGCCCTTTCCGGTACTCCATTTTTCTTTAGAACATCACATAAAAATTCCCACTCTGTCTCGTATATCCTGTCATACCTGTCCTCTTTTTCTAATACACCTGTAAACTTTCCCAGAGTAACGCTGAATCTGCCGCTTGGCAATACTCTGGGTGCAATTCCTTCCTTATAAAGCTGTGCCGCTTTCTCCGCCATTCTCGGATATCTGTTTCCCGGCACGAAAATAATATCTGCTTTCTCCGCCTTATTTTCTACAAATATAAATTCTTCTATTTTTTTCAAAAAATCCTCATACTGCATGTCCGCTTTCATATTCATCCCTCGTCATCCTCTTCTGTCATTAATCTGTGAGTTTCTTTCCATGCCCCCATATATCATATAAGGGAGAAGAATCCAGATTTCTCAATTCTGTATCCTCCCCCTTCACCATTCTCAAGAAACCAAATCTTTTCAAAAGGTTTCCATCTTATCTCGTCACAATCAAGGTACTGTATCCATCGTCCCGCAATCTCTGTTCCATAGCAATTGCATTCCCGATTTCCCGGTATGCTCCTACCTGAACTTTATAAAGCTCTCCATCCATAAGAAGATAAGCCGGATAGCCCTTATCTTCCAGTTGATACAGCATTCTGTCCGCATTTTCCCTCACCCTGAAAACGCCTGTCTGAACTCTGTACAAAGATTTTTCCATATTCTGAGCCTCATCCAGAGTTCCGAGAATCGCTCCTGCAATTGCATCTGCAATTTCCTGAAATTTTTCTTCAAATAACTTGTTATCTTTATCGGAATTGATAAATCCGGTCTCAATGAGCAACGCAGGAATCCGCGTTCTGCGAAGAACTACCAGACCCGGCCGAGCCTTTACTCCAAGTTCCTTAAATCCAACCTCTCCAAGTGCCCCCAGAATATTTTCGGCCATCTCATATTTCAAACCTTTTTTATCATAGATCAGCACTTCCGCTCCATTGTATTGATTTGCCTCAGGACTGCTGTTACGGTGAAAGGAGATAAAAAGGTCAGCTCCTGACTGATTCGCAATCTGGGCTTTCTCAAAAGGCGTCTGATAAACATCCGTCGTTCTTGTATATAAAACGTCGATACCGTTGGCTGCAAGAATTTTACCTACTGCCAGCGTCAGACGAAGATTGTCTTCCTTTTCCTGTTTTCCTTCGTATTGAGCCCCCGGATCCTTTCCCCCGTGCCCTGCATCCAACATAATTGTATAAGCCATATTAGAAAAACCTTTCCTGTTCTCCCTTATAGAATATGTCGCTGAAGCGAAAAAGCCACAGGATGCGCAGATATATTCAAACCTCGCCCTGCATTCTGGCGCGGGATTCCCTTCGTCACGGTCAGACATAACAGACTTCCTACGGATGTCAGCTCACTGGGTGTCCACCTTCATTGAAATTTATATTCCCATAGAGATTGCTTCATTAAATTTCTCAGATTTTCCCTTCTCTTTTCAGATATTCCAGAAATGCATCACATCCCTCTGTTACATCCTCATAAGTCTCATCAAAGTTTCCGGTATACCAAGGGTCTGCAATATCCCTGTCCGAGCCTGCAAAGCTCAAAAGCTTATACACCTTCCCGTCCGGATCTCCCTTCAGCATCCTATTAAGATTCTTAATATTCCACTGATCCATACCGATGACGTAATCGGCATCCTCATAATCCTTCCACGTAATCTGCTTCGCCCTGTGAGGAACCAACGGAATATTCATTTCACGCAATTTATTCACAGTCCCTCTGTGAGGCGGATTCCCAATCTCCTCCCTGCTGGTCGCAAAACTATCAATAACAAACCTGTCCGCCAATCCCAAGGCTTTTACCTTGTGGGTGAATACACTTTCGGCCAGGGTGGAACGGCAGATATTGCCGTGGCAGATGAATAGAATTTTTAGCATAATTTTTTCTTACCTTTCTTTGCCATGTTTTGCCCGGATTTGCTAGGTTTTTCCTTGATTTTAAAGGCTTTTTCTTACCAACGGAAAAATCAGCAGTTTGGCATAAAATGGCATATATTTGTATCGTTTGGACTTCAATGTTGGTATGAATGTTGGTAAATTGGTAAATTCATACCAACGTGATTTTTTCTTGAATTTACTGGGGTTTTCGGTTATTGGTTGTTCTTGTTTTGTGTAATCTTAATTCTAGATATTGGTATGACTAAGCATGCCAATAATTCCTTTACACAATTTTCATCTTTGCTAATTCATCTCTTGCATCTTCAAAACT
>Tibetan_p2__coassemble_5400_pt1 | contig 4199 bp, 7 predicted proteins | sample Tibetan_p2__metabat2_low_PE_011 | metagenome-assembled genome bin Tibetan_p2 | reverse complement strand
ATGTCTTAGGACACACACGGAGATGTGTACAGTCGCCGCTTGTCGTACTGCATAAAGAGTACGAATAGGAGGAGACTTTTTTTATGGCAAATCAGGTAATGAGAATCACATTAAAAGCATATGATCATCAGTTAGTAGATGCATCTGCAGCAAAAATCATCGACACTGTAAAGAAAAATGGAGCAATGGTGAGTGGACCGGTTCCGCTTCCAACTAAGAAGGAAGTTGTAACAATCTTAAGAGCCGTTCATAAATATAAAGATTCCAGAGAGCAGTTCGAGCAGAGAACTCATAAGAGACTCATCGATATCTTAACACCAACACAGAAAACAGTTGACGCTCTGTCAAGACTGGAAATGCCGGCTGGTGTTCACATCGATATCAAGATGAAAACAAAATAAGCAACACCCCCAAATTTGTTAATGCTTTTAAGCATTTATGCTATTTACTATATGATTGCCGGTAATCGGTAATCCGCTATAAGGAGGAAGAAAAAATGAAGAAAGCTATTTTAGCTACAAAAGTCGGAATGACTCAGATCTTCAATGAGGATGGCATGTTAATTCCGGTAACAGTTTTACAGGCTGGTCCTTGTGTAGTAACACAGGTTAAAACTGAAGAGAACGATGGATATGCATCTGTTCAGGTAGGTTACGGCGAGATCAGAGAAAAGCTGGTTAACAAACCGGAAAAAGGCCACTTTGAAAAAGCTGGCGTTGATGTGAAGAGATTCTTAAAAGAATTCAGATTCGAAAACGCTGCTGAATATGAAGTAGGACAGGAAATTAAAGCTGACATCTTTGCAGATGGCGATCACATTGACGTGACAGCAATCTCCAAAGGTAAAGGTTTCCAGGGTGCGATCAAGAGACACGGACAGTCCAGAGGACCAATGACTCACGGTTCCAAATACCATCGTCATGCAGGTTCCAACGGTGCTGCATCTGACCCAAGCAAGGTTGCTAAGGGCAAAAAGATGCCAGGACATATGGGTAATGTTCAGGTTACTGTACAGAACCTTGAAATCGTACGCGTAGATACAGAAAACAACTTACTGTTAGTTAAAGGTGCTGTTCCAGGACCTAAGAAATCTTTGGTTACTATCAAAGAGACAGTAAAGTCCTTATAATGAGAAAGGAGGAGCATCAGAATGGCAAACGTAACTGTTTATAATATGGAAGGCAATGAAGTTGGAACAATGGAACTGAACGATGCAGTGTTCGGCGTAGAAATTAACGAGCATCTTGTTCATCTTGCTGTTGTTCGTCAGCTTGCAAATAAACGCCAGGGTACTCAGAAAGCTAAAACTCGTTCTGAAGTAAGCGGCGGCGGAAGAAAACCGTGGAGACAGAAAGGAACAGGTCATGCTAGACAGGGTTCCATCCGTGCACCACAGTGGACTGGCGGCGGTGTTGTATTCGCTCCAGTACCAAGAGATTATGAAGTAAAAATGAACAAGAAAGAAAGAAGAGCCGCTCTGAAATCTGCTCTTACTTCTAAAGTTCAGGACAATAAATTAGTAGTAGTTGATGCTCTTACACTTGCAGAGGTTAAAACAAAAGAAATGCAGAAGGTTCTTACAAACCTGAAAGCTGAAAAAGCTCTTGTTGTAACTGCAGCAGATGACAAAAACATCATCCTTTCTACAAGAAACATCGCAGATGTTGAAACTGCAACTGTCAACACAATCAACGTATACGATGTTATGAAACATAACACCGTAGTTGTAACCAAAGATGCTGTTGCATCCATCGAGGAGGTATACGCATAATGGCTGACATTAAATACTATGACGTAATCAAAAAACCAGTGATTACAGAAAAATCTATGAATGCTATGGGTGAGAAGAAATACACTTTCTTAGTACATCCGGAAGCAAATAAAACACAGATCAAAGAAGCTGTGGAAAAAATGTTCGAAGGAACAAAAGTAAAAAGCGTTAACACCATGAACTTAGATGGTAAGAAAAAACGCCGTGGAATGGTAGTTGGTAAAACTGCTAAATCCAAAAAAGCTATCGTAGCTCTTACAGAGGACAGCAAAGATATCGAAATTTTCGAAGGTCTTTAATTCTTACAGATAGCGCCTATGTGCACGAAAGCACGATAACAAATTCGAAAGGAGAACAACAATGGGAATTAAAACCTATACCCCATATACACCGTCAAGAAGACATATGACTGGTTCTGATTTCTCAGAGATTACAACATCTACACCAGAGAAATCCTTAGTAGTGTCTTTAAATAAAAATGCTGGTCGTAACAACCAGGGTAAAATCACTGTAAGACACCGCGGAGGCGGAAGCAGAAGAAAATACAGAATCATCGACTTCAAGAGAAGAAAAGATGGTATCCCTGCAACAGTTAAGACTATTGAATACGATCCAAACAGAACAGCTAACATCGCTTTAATCTGCTACGCAGATGGCGAGAAAGCATATATCCTTGCTCCGGAAGGCTTAAAAGTAGGCCAGAAGGTAATGAACGGACCGGAAGCAGAAGTTCGTGTTGGTAACTGCTTACCATTAGAGCTTATCCCGGTTGGTACAATGATTCATAACATCGAGCTTCACCCAGGAAAGGGCGGACAGATGGTTCGTTCCGCTGGTAACGGCGCTCAGTTAATGGCTAAAGAAGGCAAATACGCTACACTGCGTCTGCCATCTGGTGAAATGAGAATGGTTCCGATTGTTTGCCGTGCTACAGTTGGTGAAGTCGGAAACGGCGATCACAGCCTGATCAATATTGGTAAAGCTGGACGTAAACGTCACATGGGTATCAGACCTACTGTTCGTGGTTCCGTAATGAACCCGAATGACCATCCACACGGTGGTGGTGAAGGAAAGACCGGTATTGGTCGTCCTGGCCCATGCACACCATGGGGCAAACCTGCTCTTGGTCTGAAGACAAGAAAGAAAAATAAACAGTCCAACAAGCTCATCGTAAGAAGACGCGATGGAAAAGCTTTATCTAAATAATAAGGAGGAGAAAGCATGTCTCGTTCACTGAAAAAAGGACCTTTTGCAGACGCTCACTTACTTAAAAAAGTTGACGCATTAAACGCTGCAAACGAGAAATCCGTTATCAAAACTTGGTCACGCCGTTCTACAATCTTCCCATCTTTCGTAGGACACACAATCGCAGTTCACGATGGAAGAAAACACGTGCCGGTATACGTTACAGAAGATATGGTTGGACATAAACTCGGTGAGTTTGTAGCAACCAGAACTTACAGAGGACACGGAAAAGACGAAAAGAAATCCGGAGTTCGCTAATCATTGATTATATATACTGCCTGTTGTCCCCAGAGGGGCAGCAAGGCGGGTTAACCCTTAGATTGAGCAAGAGGAAAGGAGGCACTTTAAAATGGCAAAAGGACATAGAAGCCAGATCAAAAGAGCCAGAAATGAGAATAATAGAGAGACAAGACCGTCTGCAAAATTATCTTATGCAAGAATTTCTGTTCAGAAAGCCTGCTACGTATTAGATGTAATCCGTGGCAAAGATGTGCAGACAGCACTTGGTATCCTGACATACAACCCAAGATACGCTTCCAGCGTGCTTAAGAAGTTACTGGAATCAGCAATCGCAAATGCTGAGAACAACAACGGAATGAACGCAGACAACCTCTACATTGCAGCGTGCTACGCAGATAAAGGACCTACAATGAAGAGAATTCAGCCAAGAGCACAGGGTAGAGCTTACAGAATCGAAAAGAGAACAAGCCATATCACCATCGTGCTGGATGAAAGATAAGGAGGAAAAGCATGGGACAGAAAGTTAACCCACATGGCCTTAGAGTCGGTGTTATCAAGGATTGGGATTCAAGATGGTTCGCTGAGGCAGACTTCGCTGACTGCTTAGTAGAAGACTACAACATCAGAACCTTCCTTAAAAAGAAATTATACAGCGCAGGTGTTTCCAAAATCGAGATCGAGAGAGCATCTGACAGAGTTAAGATCATTATCTACACAGCTAAACCTGGTATCGTAATCGGTAAAGGCGGCGCTGAGATCGAAAAAGTTAAAGCTGAGTTAAAGAAATACACAGATAAGAAATTAATCGTAGATATCAAAGAAGTTAAGAGACCAGACAGAGATGCACAGTTAGTAGCTGAGAACATTGCTCTTCAGCTTGAGAACCGTATTTCTTTCCGTCGTGCTATGAAATCTACAATGCAGAGAACAATGAAGGCTGGAG
>Tibetan_p2__coassemble_5017_pt1 | contig 4549 bp, 5 predicted proteins | sample Tibetan_p2__metabat2_low_PE_011 | metagenome-assembled genome bin Tibetan_p2 | reverse complement strand
TATAATTTTACAAAATGATAAAGTGGAATTATAGTAAGCATGTAAAGATACAAAACAATCAAAAATAAAAGAAATCATAAACAGCAGAAGATATCGTATAAGGAGGATACAGAATATGTATGATGTAGTTATTATCGGAGCAGGACCAGCGGGAATCAGTGCAGGAATTTACGCAGCAAGCAGAGGAAAAAAAGTATTGATAATCGAAAAAAATCAGGTAGGCGGTCTGATTGGAAAGGTATCTACAGTTACCCACTACGCAGGGATACTTCCGGGAGAAACAGGGGAAACCTTTGCAGAAAGAATGAAACAGCAGGCAGAGTCTGCAGGAGTGGAAATCTTAAAAGCCGATGTAAAAAAGGTGAATCTGACAGATGAAATAAAGGAAGTTTTCTCGGATGAGGGTATTTTTGAAACAAGAAAAGTTATTTTGGCAAACGGCACTTCCCCAAGGAGGCTGGAAATTCCGGGAGAAGATGTTCTCTGGGGAAAAGGAATGGGTATGAATGCGGCAAAAGACGGAGAGAGCTATCGCGGTAAGCATATTTATGTAGTAGGCGGTGCAGACGGAGCAGTGAAAGAAGCTTTGTATCTTGCGAAGCTGGCTTCTGAGGTAACCATTATTCATTTCGAGGACGCTCTTGGATGTATTGCAGAATTCAGGGAAAAAGTAAAACAGATGCCAAATATTTCTCTTCGCCTTCATACAAGGCTTCATGGCGTTTATGGAACAGAATGCGTACAGTCTCTGGAACTAGCGGATGAGCATACAGGAGCAATTGATACCATAGAAGATCCGGGATGCGGAATTTTCGTTTATGCAGGAACTGTTCCAAATACAGAGCTTTATACGGAGCTTCATCTGAAAGATGGATTTATTCCGGTAAATGAAAAAATGGAAACAGAGCTTCCGGGCGTGTATGCAGCTGGAGATATCCGTGTGAAACAGGTTCGACAGGTTGCTACTGCAGTAGCAGACGGAACAATTGCAGCGATTCAGGCTTCAAAATAGAAAAACAGATGAAGGATAAAAGAAAAAAGGGATTATCTTTGACATAAATATTTATTAAGGGTATACTTATCTCATTGAACTATACGATTTACAATATTTGCAAATCGTATGAAAAATAGAGAGACAAAAGAAAAGAGGAAACATATATGGCATGTACAACAATATTAATCGGCAGAAAAGCAAGTTATGATGGTTCAACGATAGTTGCCAGAAATGAGGATTCCTGTGCAGGGAAATTTGACCCTAAGAGATTTGCGGTAATGACAGCAGCAGAACAGCCTGTGCTTTATAAATCCGTGCTTTCCCATGTAGAGATTCCTTTGCCGAAAAATCCCATGCAGTATACCTATATGCCCAACAATGACCCGTCAGAGGGAATCTGGGGAGCTTTTGGCGTCAATGAGAAAAATGTATCCATGACAGCAACAGAGACAATTACTTCTAATGCATTGGTACTGGGTGCAGACCCTCTTGTTGTTTATAAAGAGAGAGACGGGCATACTCAGGAACAGCCGGGAGGAATCGGAGAAGAGGATATCGTGACAATCACTCTTCCGTATATTACTTCTGCGAGAGACGGAGTGAAGCGTCTTGGTATGCTTCTGGAAACATATGGTACATATGAGATGAACGGTATCGCCTTTCAGGATGAAGAGGAAATCTGGTGGCTGGAGACAATAGGAGGACACAACTGGATTGCAAAAAGAGTTCCGGATGATACCTATGTAGTTATGCCGAACCAGCTTGGAATTGATTTCTTTGACTTCGAGGATGCCTACGGGGAACAGCGAGAGCATATGTGTTCTTCCACTTTAAAAGCCCTTGTAGAAGAGAACTATCTTGACCGCCGCATGAATCCGGAAGAAGTATTTAATCCAAGAGATGCCTTTGGCTCTCACGATGACGGAGACCATATTTATAATACTCCGCGGGCATGGGCAATGCTTCGGTATTTTAACCCGCGTTCCTTTGTATGGGATGGACCAAATGCGGATTTCGGACCGGAAAGCGACGATCTTCCATGGGCATTTGTGCCGGAAAAGAAAATTACGCTGGATGAGGTAAAATGGGCGCTTTCCAACCATTATCAGGGAACGCCATATGATGTATACGGAAAAAGCTTTGACAGCAAGATGGCAGGAAAATACAGAGCAATCGGAGTGAACCGTAACAATGTATTAGGACTGGTACAGATACGTCCTTATATGCCGGAGGCGCTGAAAGCAATACAGTGGATTGCGCTTGGAAGCAATGTATTTAATGCGATGGTGCCGTTTTATACGAAGATTGACAAGACGCCGGGTTATCTGTCAGGCGCACAGACAAAACCAACAACAGATAATTTTTACTGGACAAACAGGATTATTGCTGCTCTTGCAGACCCCCATTTCGGAGAAAACGCTTCGCATATCGAACGATATCAGACTGCTGTAAGTTGCAAGGCATGTGAGATGATCAAACGCTTTGACAGAGAATATATGGAGCAGAAGCCAGAAGACGAAAAAGCATTTTTTGAGGCTGCAAATCAGGAGATTTCTGATTTTGTGGAAGAAGAAACCACAGATGTTCTGGATAAAGTCCTTTATACATCCAGTTGTCTTATGAAAAATGGATTTTCCAGAAGCGATGCATGATGAAAAAAATATATAATAATTGAGCAAAAGCCAGAATCACCGATTAGGTGGTTCTGGCTTTTTATATATTTTTTCAGCATACAATTCTAATGTAACAAAAATTACTGCTATGTATATGGACTGTATTGTGATATTTTGGTAAAATATTTTCAAGAAGTCATATACAAAGGAATAAAAATATGGACGATATACATGATAAAAGAAAAAGAAATCGGAAACGGCAGTTATACGCAAGGATTAGTCTGGTTATTCTTTTCGTACTGATTGTCGGCGGAGTGACAATAAAACATGTAAAAAATAAAGAAGAGGAGCTGACCCCGCCCCGTCTTTGGACAAGAGAAGAAGGAATCCGTCATATACAGGAATTATCAGAGGAGAATTCGGATTTAAAGCAGATTCTTGCACAAATAGACGATTATCCGGATAATCTGATTACAGCGCTTTGCAATAACATGGAAATGCTGGAATACGCCAGAAATTACCCTAATACAGAGAAAAAAGTATATGGTACAGTCAGCAAAGAGGAAAAGAATAACGGGATTCCCTTGCTGATGCAGTGGGATCCCAGATGGGGATACGCACCGTACGGGGATGATGTAATTGCACTGTCAGCCTGCGGGCCGACAAGTCTTTCTATGGTTCTTGTCGGGCTGACGGGAAATGAAGATGCCGCGCCCGATGACGTAGCGGATTATGCTATGGAGCAGGGATTTTACATACCGGGAGTCGGAACAACGTGGGACTTAATGACTCTTGGCGCAGAACATTTCGGTGTAAGGGGATATGGAATTGAAACAGATAAAGAACTGTTTTTTTCCCTGATAAAAGAAGGAACACCGATTATCTGCAGTATGCACCCGGGTGATTTTACTGCTAAAGGTCATTTCGTAGTCCTGACAGGAATTAAAAACGGAAAGATATGCTTAAATGATTGTATGAGTAAGGCGCGAAGCCGCAAATTATGGAAATGGGATGCATTCGCGCCGCAGGTCAATCAGGCATGGGCATTTGAAAAATAAGGAATACGGGAGGAAAAAAATATGGATATGCACAAATGGTTTAAAGAGGCGCAGTATGGAATGATGGTTCACTGGGGACTTTATTCTCTTCTTGCAGGCGAGTGGCGTGGGAAAAGAAGCGGCAGCTATGCGGAATGGATTCAGAGCCGCCTTCGGATTCCAAACGCGGATTATGCAAGGCTGGCATCTGCTTTTCAGCCAATTTATTTTAATGCAGAGGAGTGGGTCAGACTTGCAAAGGACTGCGGAATGAAGTACTTTGTGGTGACAAGCAAACACCATGAAGGGTTTGCCATGTATCATTCAAAGGTGGATAAATTTAATGTAGTGGACGCCACGCCTTTTGGAAGAGATGTGATTGGTGAAATTGCCGAGGCATGTTATAAACATGGAATGAAGCTTGGTCTTTATTATTCTCAGGATCTGGATTGGCATGAAGCTTAATTCCAGACTGGGAAACGGGGCATATGATTATGTATCTCTTGGAGATAATGAAATTCCGAAAGAATTGCCGGAAAATACGGAATTTAATCCGGATTTAATGAACGCAATTGACGGATTTAAACCGTCTCCTTACGGTCTGTATGAAACTGCAGCGACGATGAATGACAGTTGGGGTTACTGTGCATGGGATCAGAACTGGAAAAGTGCGGAAGAAATCGCTGCAATCAAGAAAAAATTAAACGGGATGGGAATTAACTACCTTTTGAACGTAGGACCGGACGGACTGGGAAGAATCCCCAGCGCAAGCCAGGATATCTTAAGAGCAGTGGCAAAAACACTGTAAGTAAAAGTACAGAGCAGAGAATTCGGGAAATTATAAAGTATCCTGTAGATTAAAAATAATCACAGGCAGTAAAAAATTGCAATCAGGATGTAAAAGG
>Tibetan_p2__coassemble_4680_pt1 | contig 4911 bp, 1 predicted proteins | sample Tibetan_p2__metabat2_low_PE_011 | metagenome-assembled genome bin Tibetan_p2 | reverse complement strand
GCTCTGCCTGGATAAAACAGGAACGATCACAGAAGGAACGATGTGTGTGGAAAGTGCGGAGCCTTACACAGAAGAGATTTCAGTTGTTTCGAAAGCTTCCGTTGAGGAAATTGGGCATATCATGGGAAATCTTATGGCGGTTCTCAATGATAAAAATGCGACAGCAGATGCTCTGCGCAAGTTCTTTCCTGTCAGCCGTGATATGACTCTGGAAAAAGCGATTCCATTTTCGTCAGACAGGAAATACAGTGGAGCTTCTTTTGAGCAGAGAGGAACGTATCTTATGGGAGCCGTACAGTTCCTTTTTCCGGATGGAAATGAGGAATTGGAAAGAGTCTGCAAATTTTATGCGGAGCAGGGATATCGTATTTTAGTTCTGGCCCACAGCCCCAATACGGCGGAAGGAAATGTAATTCCGGAAGGATTAAAGCCGGCGGCAATTCTTCTTCTTACAGATGTAATCCGTGCAGAAGCTCCGGAAACCCTGAAGTTTTTTGACAGTCAGGGAGTAGACTTAAAAGTAATATCAGGCGATGATCCTGTGACAGTTGCTTCCATTGCAAAAAAAGCAGGGCTGAAAAATGCAGATCATTATATAGATGCGACAACGATTCATACACAGGAAGAAATGGAAAAAGCAGTTGCCTCCTGCAGTGTATTTGGACGTGTAACGCCGCAGCAGAAAAAACAGATGGTTCAGGCATTGAAGAAACAGAAGCATACAGTTGCCATGACAGGAGACGGTGTCAATGATGTACTGGCTCTTAAAGAAGCAGATTGCAGTATTGCTATGGCAGAAGGAAGTGATGCAGCAAAAAATATTGCAAATGTAGTTCTTCTGGATTCCAACTTTGCATCCATGCCACATATTGTAAACCAGGGACGAAGAGTGGTAAACAATATTCGTATGGCGGCTTCCATGTTTTTGATCAAGACAATCTTCTCCGTGCTGTTGTCTTTGATTACGATTTTCTTTGGAGAGGCGTATCCGTTTGAGCCGATTCAGATGTCGCTGATCAGTGCATGTGCAGTGGGAATCCCAACATTTCTCCTTGCGCAGGAGAATAATTACGAAAAAATAGACCGTACTTTCCTGCGTCATGTATTTATGAATGCGTTTCCTGCAGCAGTGACTATTACAGGCTGTGTGTTTACAGTTATGCTGGTCTGCCAGGAGGCATATCATTCCAATGCCATGCTTAATACGGCCTGTGTTCTTGTGACAGGATGGAATTATATGGCTGCTTTAAAAACGGTATATTCTCCGTTAAGCCGCTACCGTAAAATTATCATTTATGGTATGCAGTTTATATTCTTCGGGGCAGCGGTTGTCCTTCAAAAATTGCTGAATCTCGGTTCACTGGAATTTGGAATGATCATCTGGGTATTCCTTCTGATGACCTTCTCGCCGATTGCCATTGAAGCTATTACTGCGTGGCTTCGAAAAATGTACGAAAAAACATTGAACAGAACAGAAAAAAGTTCGTTAACTCTGTTTCTTGAGAAACTTCAGAAATCGTGAATTCTGTATGTACAGAGAGCTGGGATATTAACAGAATATTAACAGAAGATACAAAAAAACAAAATAGCGTTCTCCTTGTACTTCCAATTCGATGGTGCTATAATTTTCCTGTTAAAAGTTATTATTTCATTTTACAAAAGGGGAAAAAGATATGGAAACTTATGAGATTTTTAAGGATCTGGCCATTATCCTGATTTCTGCAAAGCTGTGCGGGCTTCTTGCCGGTAAATTAAAGGCACCGCAGGTTGTGGGAGAAATTATTGCAGGTCTTCTGATTGGTCCAAGTGTTCTTGGACTTGTACAGCAGACGGAGCTTATTAGCGGTATGGCGGAGATCGGGGTTGTTCTTCTGATGTTCTTTGCCGGACTTCAGACAAGTCTTAAAGATCTGAGACGTACAGGATGGAAAGCGCTGCTTATTGCATGTGCGGGTGTGTTTGTGCCTCTTGCAGGGGGATATTTCTTGTATTCCTGTTATTATGGTTTTGCACCAAGCGGTTCTGCCCAGTTTTATTCTGCGGTGTTTACAGGTGTAATTATGACTGCGACTTCTGTCAGCATTACAGTTGCATCTCTACAGGAACTGGGTTATCTGAAATCTGAGACTGGAACGACGATTATGAGTGCGGCGATTATTGACGATGTTATCGGTATTATCGTTCTTACTTTTGTTGTAGGCATGAAAGATCCTGCTTCGAGTCCGTCTTCTGTAATTATCAGCACAGGTCTTTTCTTTGTATTTGCCATTGTGGTAGGTTATGTTATTTATAAGCTTTTTAAAGCTCTTGATGCCAGATATCCGCATACAAGAAGAATTCCTATTCTTGGCTTTGTTATAGCGTTTGCTTTTGCCTATCTGGCAGAGGAGTATTTCGGCATTGCGGATATTACAGGTGCATATGTGGCAGGTATCGTGCTTTGCAGTATTGAGGATTCTGAGTATATAGCCAGAAAGGTGGATATCAGTTCCTACATGCTGTTTGCCCCGGTGTTCTTCTGCAGTATCGGACTGAAAACCTCCGTGGATGAAATGTCAGTGTCTCTGCTGATTTTCTGTATTCTTTTTGTTGTGATTGCTTTGTTTTCAAAAATTATCGGCTGCGGTTTGATGTCCAAAATACTGGGATTCAATACAAATGACTCCCTGAAAATCGGAGTTGGAATGATGACACGTGGAGAGGTGGCTCTTATTGTGGCACAGAAAGGACTTTCTGTCGGAATGGTAGAGAGTAAATTTTTTACAGCTGTAATTCTTCTGATTATGGTATCTTCAATTGTGACACCTATTGCCCTTAAGGTTTTGTACAGTAAAAAAGCATAAGATACGCAGAGAATAAAAAAGGATGTCGGTCAAGGCTGACAGGAATCCTGCGTAAGGAGTGGAGAGAATTCTGAAATGTTAAAAAATCCCCGTCGTTTAGGCGGGGATTTTTGTTTTTAACAAAATATTTTAATAAAATCATTTCTTTTTGCGGCACAGCCAGTAACAACCGAAAGCCGGGACCATAATGCCTTTTGCTTCCATTTCGTGTCCGGAGATCAGATCGAGATAGATACCGTCATCTTCATTGATCCATGCAACTCTGTCATTTTCACAGAAATTATAGATACCGATGAATTTTTCTTCTTCATTTTCACGAACAAGAGCCAGAATCGAAGAATCCCAGGTGTCAATAGTTCGAAGAGAAGCATCGGCTCTGAAGACACTGTGAGAAGCGCGGATATGTTCCAGTTTATCAAGTGCAGGGAATAAACGTCCCTGTACTGTGTAGTCGACTTTGCGGTTATCTGCCAGATTCCAGTCGAATTCGCCTCTGTGGAGATAGCGGGAATCAGAAGCTTTATCCGGATCATTTTTGTAAGAATAATCGTTCAGCTGACCGATTTCATCTCCGCTGTAGATGACTGGAATACCGGACTGGGAAAGCATAAAAGCATGAAGGGTGATATCATAACGGATACTTCTTTCAACTCCTTCTTCATTGCCTTCAAAACCGAAACGCTCAATTCCGCAAAGAGAAGCAGTAGTACCGCAGAGACGGGCATCGCCAAGTCTGGGATCATCGTTGTAAAGTTCTCCTCTGGAAAAAGAGTTCGGATATTTTCCAGTGAAAAAATCGTTCAGGTATTTCTTGTGCGCAACCTCTTCGATGGAGAAGTTTTTCAGATAATCGTAATCAAGTCCCCAGCCGATATCGTCGTGGCAGCGGAGATAATTCTGGAAAATATAATCCTTTGGAAGACCTGCGACAATATCAAGCTGTCTGCGCAGAAGAGAAACGTCTCTAGTCGCAACAGTATGCCAGGTGCTTGCCATCGTTGTAACATTATAAAGAAGATGGCATTCCGGTTTTTCTGGAGTTCCGAAATAAGGAACCACTTTTTCAGGGGCCATGACAACTTCGCCCAAAAGGAGTATGCCAGGGCAGACAATTTCACTGATAATACGCATGATTCGTACAATTGTATGAACCTGTGGAAGATTCCGGCAGTTAGTTCCAAGCTGTTTCCAAATGTATGGAACTGCGTCAAGACGCACGATGTCAACACCCTTGTTTGCAAGATAAAGCATATTGTAAATCATTTCATTGAGGACAATGGGGTTTTGGTAATTCAAATCCCACTGATATGGATAGAAAGTTGTCATGACATGCTTTTGAATGTCATCATACCAGGTGAAATTACCAGGCGCAGTTGTCGGGAAAACTTCCGGGCAATGTTGCTCATACATAGCCGGAACATCATAATTATCAAAGAAGAAGTAGCGGTCCTGATATTCTTTTTCTCCGGCACGGGCACGCTGTGCCCATTCATGATCCTCGGATGTGTGATTCATGACGAAATCAAGGCAGATACTGATGCCATTTTTATGGCATTTTTCAGTTAGTTCGGCGAAATCATCCATGGTTCCCAGTTCAGGCTGTACCTGACGGAAATCTGCTACTGCATAGCCACCGTCACTTTTTCCTTTCGGAGATGCAAGAAGAGGCATGAGATGCAGATAATTAACATTACATTCACGGATATAGTCCAGCTTGTCCTCCAATCCATTGAGGGTTTTTGAGAAGTTGCTGACATACATCATCATCCCCAGAAGGTCATTGCGTTTGTACCAGTCTGGATCAGCTTCGCGTTTTTGATCAGATGCCTGAAGAGCCGGGGAGCGTTCTGCGTAGAAATTGCGCATATCAGCAATCAGATCATTAAAGTGCATCATTACATAAGGGTTGTCCTGATAAAGCTCACAGTAGAGCCATTTCAGCTCGTCCACGTGACGGTTGAAACGTGCTTCATAAATATCCCAGTCTACGTCGGGAAGTTCTTTTTCGGTTGTGAGTTTCACAGGTTCGACTTTTCTTGTCTCCACTTTTACAGGTTCTGTTCTGGAA
>Tibetan_p2__coassemble_4078_pt1 | contig 5711 bp, 3 predicted proteins | sample Tibetan_p2__metabat2_low_PE_011 | metagenome-assembled genome bin Tibetan_p2 | reverse complement strand
GTCGTCATGTATGGAGGCGATATCCGGATAATTAATGCTGGAAAAAGCATTGTAGCTTTTGGAAAATTCTTTTTTGGCCCGTGTGCCTGCAATAACCTTTCCGCCAAATACAATAGAAATTCCGTGAGCGCGCTCGTGGGATGCGAAGCGTAAACTGTCCAGAAGATTGGCTCTTGCATCAGTGATCGGCAGGTCAATTGGTTTCTGAGCACCGGTGATGACAATGGGACGACGGTTATTTTGGATTAAATAGGAAAGGGCAGCTGCAGTATATGCCATAGTGTCGGTTCCGTGACAGATGACGAAGCCATCATAAAATTCGTATTTTTTTTCAATTAGCTGCGCAAGCTCTGTCCAGTGACGGGCGCTGACACAGGTGCTGTCCAGGGAAAAGGGCTGTACCGTATCAATAGTACAGAATTCTTTGGCATCCGGAATATACGAGAGCAGTTCATCTGCAGTGAGCTGAGGAGACAGTCCGCTTTCTGTATATTTGGAAGCAATTGTACCTCCTGTTGCGATAAGTAATATTTTTTTCATGGGAAAATCCTTTCGGTAAATATTATGTGAATAATTTCAGTATAGCAAGGGGTATCAGGGGAGTCAAGGAGGGAAAAGCAGGCAGCAAAAGGAGAATTCTTTTTGTTTTTGATTTATGAGTATACTATAGAAAAATACAAAAAATAAGGATATAATAGCTGTATTAACTGATAAAAAACGGGGAGTGAGTTTATGAATAATCTGAGAAAAGTATATTGTCGTATTTATCAGGAAGTTTTTCACATGGCGATTCCGGTTCTGCCCTATACAGAGCCTCAAATTTTGAAAGGAATGGGCTCTGTTGTTCCTCTTTTAAAGAAGAGAGGCGTAAAATCTCTTCTGATTGTTTCCGGTCGGACAGTACACAGCCATCCGTTGATTCAGAAGCTGGAAAAAAAGCTTGCAGAAGCTGAAATCCGCTATGAGGTTTATGACAAAACCGTGCCAAATCCAACTATAGATAATATCGAAGAAGCTGTGAAAATTTATCACGAGATTGACGCGCAGGCAATTCTGTCCATAGGAGGAGGCTCTGTAATGGACTGTGCAAAGATTGTGGGAGCAAGAGTGGCACGCCCTCATCTGCCTGTACAAAAAATGAAGGGACTTCTGAAAATCATTCGTCCGACACCTCTTGGCATTGCCATTCCCACAACTGCAGGCTCCGGCAGTGAAACGACTCTTGCAGCGGTGATTACGGACAGTGAAACCCATTATAAATATCCGATTAACGACTTTGTACTGATACCGGATTACGCAGTTCTGGTTCCGCAGCTTACAACAGGACTTCCGGGAATGCTGACAGCTACTACAGGTATGGACGCCCTCACTCATGCTGTGGAAGCCTACATTGGACGAAGCACCACAAAGCTTACCAGAGATATGGCGGAGGAGGCTGTCTGCCTCATTGTAAAGAATTTATATCGCGCTTATGAAAAGGGCGAGGATAAGGAAGCCCGCAGAAATATGCTCCGCGCTTCCTACTGCGCAGGCGTCGCTTTTACCCGTTCTTATGTAGGATATGTCCATGCAGTCGCCCATTCTCTCGGCGGCCGGTATGGTATTGCCCACGGTCTTGCCAACGCGATCATTCTTCCTTATTTTCTGGAAGAATATGGAACAGAATGCAGTGAAAAGCTGGCGCGTCTGGCGCGTCTTTCCGGAATTGCAGACAAAAAAGCCAGTGACGGAAGCGCCAGCGCCGCCTTTATTTTATGGATACGCAGGATGAATACTCTTATGGGAATTCCGGATAAAATACCGGAAATCCGCAGAGAGGATATTCCTGAAATGGCAGCGCGGGCAGACAAAGAAGCAAATCCGCTTTATCCGGTTCCAAAACTAATGGACAAGAGAGCCCTTGGGGAGATGTACGAGCGGCTGATGTCCTGACAGATGCTCGCAGCGGGATTTTTGATAAACATACTGACTGATAAACCAGGAAAATCCCCAGAGGAAAAGCCCCAATAGAGACAGGATTTTACCTACTTTTGCTCCGGGAGCATGGTAGGTGATTTCCAGATGGTGATTTCCTTTGGAAAGAGGAAAGCCAAGGAAGGCAGTATTGACTTTTTCGGGTATAACAGCGCAACCGTCGATACTGACTTCAAAACCTTTGTCAAAAGGAATGGAGGTAATTACATAACCATTTTGGGAGAAAGAAATCTTTCCGGAAATATGATTTCCCTTTGTATGAGCCCTGTCGGGAATGAACTCTGACTGATAAAGAGAAGTGTCGGTAAGAAGAGACAGAGCTCCCGTATAACTCTTTATACCGGTCAGAGTGTAATCGCCATCGCTGAAGGTGACAGGGATTTTCTCTTGTCCGGGTTCCAGTTCCGTGACGAAAGTGAATATAGTATTATCGTTGTGATAAATGTGATTGGCTGCGCTTAATTTATTGCGGGTACCATTAAGCTTTATGGTAACGCTGTGGTTGGGTTTTGCGTTTTTTACTTCAAATTGCAGGAAAAAAAGCTGTTTTTGGGTGTCGGATTTCAGTTCTGTATGGAGAACAGTATCTATCGGTTTTGGCGTTTGAATATGATAGTTGTTTCCTTCTTTATGGATAGAACTGTCTTGTGGAAATGTGAGTTTCACGGGGACAGCACTGTCCATTATTTTTGCCTTTTTGTCAGTATTTTTCTTTGTGGTATCGTCTGCCACAGCATATTTCATAAGAGCAGTCTGATTATATGGGAAAGACAGCTTTTGGTACTCTTCGGAGGAAATTAACCTATCTGTTGCATAGAGAACTGGAGCTGCATATTCAGCGAGCTGAGTGCTGATGTTTCCCTTTTCATCCTTATTTATCAGGCGTTTAACTCCCATAAGCTTACGAAACAGAGGGTTTCCGGAAGTGGAGTGGGAGATGGCATTGTTGTAAGGAAGCTCTGTTCTGAAAGTGTCGGTAAGGAAGGTCTGATAATCCTGATTATAGGCAGAGGAATACAAGGTTGTTGTCCACTGGGCTGGATTCCAGATACGGTTCATATTAGAGTTATCTTCTTTAAGAGAGCCGTCCTGTTCCATTCTGTAAAGCCCTTTTTCCTGGGCAAGAGCAGCATTTATTTCAGATTTCCATGAAGAATCCCAAAGAGATTCACAGAGTTCTTTATTTGCATTTGAACCAAGCTCCTGATTGATATAAAGTCCTGCACATACGAGATAAATCAAAAAGGGTGTTAAAAGAATAACAGGAAGATATTTTCTTGAAAACAGGGTTTGTATTCTTTGTAAAAATGAGGCTGTAAGGTAGCAAAGCAAAGGAACAAAAGGAATAAAAGCCTTGTCTCTGATATAAAGTCCACCGTTTAATATCCACGAAAATACAGGAAGGGTTAATACAATAATACATAAAATACACATGAGTTTTTCGCTGTATTTAAAAAGAAATATACCAAGTATCAGCACTGCGAGAATACCTGCGGAAAGTCCGATTCCATATCCTGTGTAGGTGAAATGTTCCAGGGAAAAATCGGGTATAAACAGAGTTTTTAACTGTGTTTTTGGGGATTTACCGCTTCGCACAAGAAGGGCGCAGGCAGTAGGAATCAGGAGGAAAGAAGAGGTAAAAACAGCAGTAAAAAACGGTAGGATAAACTGAAAAAACGTGTGTATTTTTCGATGCTGTTTTAACGGGAATTTCGCAATTCCATATATAAAAACCACCAGCATTCCACAGATACTGTAATAAAAACTGGTCATAATCATAAGGAAAATTCCGGTTGTCATAAGCATAAAACGCTTCTTTTCCCAAAAGATATCGACCCCTATAAGCGCCAGAAGAAGGAAGGGCATATAGTTCACAAACATAATCTGACGGTAGGACTGAAAAATCATAGGACCCGCCAGAAGGAAGAGAAGAGCTGTGGCAAAACAGGTACTTTGGGAAAAGCCATGTCTTCCTGTCCAATAATAAAAAAGCAGGACAGAAGCAGAAAGTGTAAGGAAGCTGACTGCCATCAGATAGGTGCTCATTTTCACAAAAGGAAGCAGATAAGAGGGCAGTATAAGAGGGCTGAAAAGCCCGTAATAGGCAAAGTTATAGATGTTCTGTCCGCCACCTAAAGACGGAGCAAATTCAGGAAAAAGCTCTCCTGTCTGGTAGAACTGCTGTCGAAAATAATCAGGAATAACACTGTGCTGACTTAGCCAGTCAACCTCAGAACCGAACATACCGAGACGTCCGGCAAAGAGCCAGCAGAAGAACAGGGTAACCCCGAAAAGTATGATATATGGAATGAATTTTTTATTTGATTTCAAGGAAACAACCTCCTTTTTAAAAAAAATATACTGTATTATAACGCAGTCTTCTTAGAAAATCTCGAAAGAAATTCTTAAGTTTTCTTAAAGAAAATAAAGTTTTTGAAAAAATGAGTTATAATAAAACCACTATAAGGCAGCTATGTATTGAGAAGGAGAAAAGATAATGACAGACAGAAATCCCTGCATTTTGATCGTTGATGATAATCCGGAAATTCGAGAGATTATAAACGTACTTCTGTCCGGAGAAGGATATCTGGTAAAGGAGGCAGCAGATGGAACAGAAGCTTTGAGACTTCTGGAGGAGTATCGCTTTGACCTTATTATCCTTGATATTATGATGCCCGGAATGAATGGATATGAAACATGTATAAAGATTCGGGATAAAAGTAATGCACCGATTCTGTTTCTGAGCGCCCGCACAACAGACAGCGATAAGCTTCTGGTGACACACAGGAGGCAGATTTTTTCCGCATCCAGATTATATGAGGCAATATGGAAAGAGCCTTATTATTACGGGGCAAATAATACGGTTATGGTACATATCCGGAATCTGCGCCAGAAGATTGAGGAAGACCCGAAGAATCCGGTACTGATTAAAACTTCCTGGGGAAAGGGGTATCACTGTGATTAAAAAGATCCGAACGAAGCTGATTTTACTGATTGTGGTAACGGGTGTGACAAGCCTTTTACTTTTTCGAGGGCTTTGGACACAGAAGTGGCCGTTCTGGTATTGGCTGATAGAAAATTGTCCCATTGAAGTTTCGTTTTTGCCGGAACCGGAGACGGATATTTTTTCCAGACTGGGTGAAGAGGCACAGAAATATGAGGTGCCGGAATCAGAGGACGATGCGGAGGCTGTAGAGGAAATACAGCCATTTTTTGACCTTGCAGACAAATATACGGCAATCTATATTTACGGGATTGAGGATGGGATGTATCGGGCAGGCAGAGCTCCTTCCGCTTTTATAGAAAACAGAGATAACTTTTTTTTTAATATGAGTTATGAATGGACGGATGGTATTGCTGAGCGATTTCATACCGTTAATCTGGAATTCAAAAACGGATATGCGTCCGTTATGATATATCTTTATCACAGCATGTTTTTTCTTATTCCTTATCTGATTTTCTGTCTGACTGTGTGTATCCTCTGGTTTCTGACAGTGATTTTATATTTTGTCACAGCAAAGATGCGTGTGGTAGAAAGACTCAAAGGCGAGATTCTTGAGATGGCATCAGGAAATCTTGACACACCTGTGAAGGAGGAAGGGCAGGATGAACTTGGTGTTCTTGCAAAGGAACTGGACAGTCTGCGTATTACGCTGCATGAGAAGTTCGCCGATGAGCAGGAGCTTCATAAGTCAAACCAGGAGCTGGTCACAGCGCTGTCCCATGATCTTCGTACA
>Tibetan_p2__coassemble_4015_pt1 | contig 5819 bp, 5 predicted proteins | sample Tibetan_p2__metabat2_low_PE_011 | metagenome-assembled genome bin Tibetan_p2 | reverse complement strand
CGCCAAGAATCTCAATTGCACGGTTTGCAATTACTTCATTTGCATTCATATTAAGGGAAGTTCCCGCACCGCCCTGAATCGGGTCTACAATGAAGTGCTCATGGAATTTACCTTCTACGATCTCATCACATGCCTGAACGATTGCATTTGCTTTTTTCTTTTCAAGAATCCCTACCTCGCAGTTTGTGATAGCTGCCGCTTTCTTGATATATGCAAGGCTGTTGATGATTTCCGGATGCATGGTAAGACCTGTGATATGGAAGTTCTCTGCTGCTCTTAAAGACTGGACGCCATAGTACACATCTTCCGGAACGTCTTTTGTTCCGATTGAATCCTTCTCCACACGAAAATCTGTTTTCTTCATTTCTTCCATTGTAAAAACCCTCCTGTTATTTCCCTCTTATATTATCTGTAATTCTGCGCTTCCCACGCGCTTATCTCTCAACCGACTGTTGTTCACGATAAACCAAACAAGTGAACAACATCCTCAAAACGCCTTTATTATATCTGTACTTCATGATATAATCAAATACATATATTTGTATAAATAGTATAACTTTTATGTTATGGAGGTGCAGATATGTTCCAGGGTATGGAATATGTATATGAAGTGTATAAAGAAAAAAGCTTTTCCAAAGCAGCTTCCAATCTTTTTATTTCTCAGCCTTCTTTAAGCGCCAATGTTAAACGTATTGAAAAACGCATCGGATATCCTCTTTTTGACCGCAGTACCAAGCCATTAAGCGTTACACAATGCGGCAAACGCTACATTCAGACTGTGGAACTGATTATGGCTGCCCAAAACGAATTCGAAGGCTTCATCAATGACTGGGGGAACCTGAAAACAGGTAGTTTAAGTGTAGGGGGAAGCAACTTCTTTTCTTCCTGGGTTCTTCCTGGATTAATTGCAGATTTTGCCAGAAAGTATCCCCTTATTAAAATCGAACTTATTGAAGAAAGTACGGCCAATCTGGAGCAACTGCTCCAGAACGGCACACTGGATTTTGCCATGGACAACTGTCTTCTTGAAGAAACCGTCTTTGATCACTGCGTCTTTCAGAAAGAACATCTCCTTCTGGCTGTCCCTCTCTCCTTTCCGGTAAATAACTCTCTGAAAGAATATCAGATTTCTATTGATGACATCAAAAACAACAATTTTTTGTCGCAGAATGTGAAAGCAGTGCCGCTGAAAGCCTTTCGCGAAGAACCATTTATCATGCTCAAACCCGAAAATGATACCGGAAAAAGGGCTCTTAATATCTGCCGGAGAAATCATTTTCAGCCTCATGTGGTATTTGAGTTGGATCAGCAATTGACTGCCTATAATATTACCTGTTCAGGTATGGGAATTTCTTTTATCGGTGACATGCTGATTTCCAGAGTTCCGGACAATCCTCAGCTTGTCTACTATAAGCTTCCTCTGGAAGGAAGTACCAGAAATGTATATTTCTACTGGAAAAAAGGCCGATATTTCAGCAGAGCAATGGAAGAATTTTTAAAATCCATTATAAAAATCATATAAAATTCAAAGCATACACAAATAAAATAAACAAATTAAAAAAATATATAAACAGCAAAACAGCTTCCACAAAATTTTGCGGAAGCTGTTTTCTGTTTATTTTTCATCCTGTATTAGTTTGTGAAGTTATCAAAGTAACCCTGTACAAGAATAATCGGTGTTCCCTTGTCGCCGGAACCACTTGTAAGGTCACAAAGGGAACCGATCAGGTCTGTAAGACGTCTCGGTGTTGTTCCCTGAGAAGCCATATCACCTACAAGGTTGTCGCTCTTTTCCTGAATGCGTTTGCTGATCGCATCTCTTAATGCTTCACCGGAAAGATCCTTGAAATCATTATCTGCAAGATATTTCAGTTTCACTTCGTTCGGTGTTCCCTCAAGCCCCGGGGTATATGCAGGAGAAACAACCGGGTCTGCAAGCTCCCAAATCTTTCCTACAGGATCCTTGAATGCACCATCGCCGTAGACCATAACCTCTACATGCTTGCCTGTTCTGTCAAGAATCTGTTTCTGGATATCCATAACAAAATCTGTACATTCTCTCGGGAAAAGCTTGATTGTATCCTCTGTGGATTTATTGGATCCGAGAAGACCGTATTTCTCATTGCATCCGCTTCCGTTCACCGGCGCGTTTAAGATATCGTCAAGACCGCATACCACTTCTGCTCCGGCAGCTCTAAGGATACGTTTGGTTCTTACTCTTGTATGAATATCACAGTTGATAATATGTTTCGCATATGGAAGAATTGCACGTGGGTTATTGGCAAAAATAACCTCTACTTCTGCTCCTGCTTCTTTCACAATCTGGCTGTAATACTCAACATAATCTACGCCTGTAAAGGTATGCTTGTTCTCACCGAAAAGCTCACGGTATCTTTCCAGAGTCAGTACATCTGAATATGGATTTACGTTCGCTTCATCAAGACGGTCAAGGGAAACCAGTTCGTTTCCTACCTCATCACTTGGATAGCTGAGCATCAGAACAACTTTCTTTGCCCCCATTGCGATACCTTTCAGACAGATCGCAAAACGGTTTCTGGACAGAATCGGGAAAATAACACCCACTGTATCTCCGCCAAGTTTCACTTTCACATCATCTGCAATATCCTGTACAGAAGCATAATTTCCCTGCGCTCTGGCTACAACAGATTCTGTAACAGAAATAACGTCTCTGTCTCTTAATTCGAAGCCTTCGCTCTCGGCAGCTTCCAGCACACTGTTTACTACAATATCAGCAAGGTTATCACCTTCACGAATAATCGGACAGCGAATTCCTCTTGAAATAGTTCCTACTTTTCTTTCGTTCATTTTTATTTAAACCCTCACATTCTGTGAAATAGAATCGTACGACAGCAATTAGCCATACCCTTATATTATAATGCGAAATAGATTGCTTGTATAGTATTTTTTTACATTATCTCAATTTTATTTACCGGCAGATGGATCAAATCCCACATTTCCTCATCCTCTTCGTCTAATCATCCGACAATTTCCCAGATTCTCTGTTTGTTGTTAGACTGTTTTTCCCCCAATATCCTGTTAAAATTCGTACAACAGGCATCTTGAAAATTTCGGGTCAAACTTTGTCAAATTATATTACATAATACAGTTGATTTGCATTCCCTGGTCTGCTATCATCTTAAATATAACATTGGAGGAAAGATCAATCCAGGCTCAAGAAAGGAGGACGTATATGAAAAAGAAAGTGATTGCAGCAGGACATATCTGTCTTGATATCACTCCTGTTTTCCGGTCAGAAAACAATTATAATCTCTCAGATATCCTATCCCCCGGAAAGCTTGTCCACACGGATGCAGCAGATATCCATACAGGTGGCAGCGCAGCCAACACAGGACTGGCAATGAAATTATTAGGTGCAGACGTTTCGATTATGGGTAAAATCGGAAAGGATCCATTCGGAGAAATCATCTGCAATATTCTGAAAAAATATGATTCTGATAAAGATATTCTTATTTCAGAAAAAGACTCTACCTCCTATTCCATTGTTTTGGCAATCCCGGGCACAGACCGAATTTTCCTTCACAATCCGGGAGCAAATGATTCTTTTTGTGCAGATGATATTTCATCAAGAGCTCTTCAGGAGACTTCCCTGTTTCATTTCGGATATCCTCCTCTCATGAAATCTATTTTCAAAAACAATGGTAATGAATTGCTAAGCATTATGAAAAAAGCGAAAGACTGCGGCGCTGCAACTTCACTGGATTTTGCTTCTATAGACCCTTTTTCGGAAGCAGGGCAGGCTGACTGGAAAAAAATTCTCGAACGTGTAATACCTTATGTGGACTTTCTTGTTCCAAGCGTAGAAGAATTGTGCTTCATGCTTGATCCAAAACGACTCAACACATGGATAAATCGAGCCGGAAATCATGATATTACCGAGATTCTTGATATTGAAAATGATATCATACCTCTCGCAGATCAATGTATGGAGCTGGGTGCAAAAATTCTATTAATTAAATGTGGAGTAAAGGGAATCTATTATCAGATTTCCAACCGAACCGTTCTGCAGGGAATCAGTTCCCGCATCGAACTGGACTCAAAAAAATGGGCTAACAAACGTGGTTTTGAAAAAAGTTTTGTCCCTGATCGAATTATATCCGGGACAGGAGCCGGAGACATCAGCATTGCAGGCTTTTTAACGGCTGTCCTGAACGGTTACGGACCTGAAGAATCCGTACAGTTTGCCGCAGCAGCAGGCGCTTGCTGTGTCACCTCCTATGATGCTTTAAGCGGACTGAAATCTATGGACGAAATGAAACAGAAAATAGCGAACGGCTGGAAAAAAAATTCTCTTTAAAATTTTTATGGAAAATCCACTAAAGCTCAATCTGAGATTAGTGGATTTTCATATCTTTTAATATGTCTTTATAAAAACATATCTGGTTTCTGTAGATTCTTTTTCTGAAAAGCGATAGTCAAGACGTGTAAAATTTTTCATTTGTTCAGGAGACTTGATATTATTTTCAGCCATAAAGCGTACCATCTCGCCTCTGGCCATCTTAACATGTACCCCTTTTTCGATTACTTTATCATCCTTATATTCACCAAATATACAGGTGATATACTTTATCTTGCCATCCAATTCTTTTTCTATACACTTACTGTATTCTTTTGAAGCTAAATTAACAATAACGTCTGTATCTTTTGCTACTTCCTGATAAATTTTTATTCCCCAAAAATCATAAAGATTTTTCACGCCCGGAAGCTTCAGCTTACTTTGCATTTCTAACCGATACGGAGTAATACCATCCAATGGATGAACAACACCATACATACCTGAAATAATGCAGACATGTTCCTGAACATATTTCCAATGATCATTTTCCAGCACAGCCGGAGCCATATACTGATATTGAATTCCATCATATGCCAAAAGAGCCGGTGTCAGATTTTTTCTGAAATCCATGTTATGAAGTCTCTCATAATTCAGACTGGCAATCTGATCGTTACATTTCCACATTGCCTTCAATTCATCGTAAGTGAGACTCCGGAGATGATCCCGTAAATATTCTCCTTCACTTAAATATACCGGAAACCCTCTGATCTCCAGCGTATCCGTATCAATGTTCATTTTTTTCGCTGGCGAAATAATGATTTTCATTATTTATACCCCTGTATTTAAAATTCCCAACATTTTTTCAGGATCATCTGATGCTTTTACTTTATCATTTGAAAAAATAATCGTACCTTCTTCATCAATCAGATAAGTTGTACGAACTACTCCCATCGACACTTTTCCATAGTTTTTCTTTTCTTTCCATACATCATAAGCCTGAATCACATCCAGTTCCGGATCTGAAAGAATCGTAAAAGTTAATCCCTGTTTTTCTTCAAATTTCTTATGTGATGCAATACTATCCTTGCTGATTCCAAGAACAACTGCATTTTTTTCTTCAATCTGCAGATAACGTTCACTGTATCCACACGCCTGCTTTGTACAACCCGGAGTATTATCTTTTGGATAAAAATATAAAATAACTTTTTTCCCTTTATAATCCTGAAGACTATGCATCTCTCCATTTTGATCTGGTAATGTAAATTCCGGTGCCTTACTTCCAACTGCTAACATACAACATTCCTCCTTAACTTGTATTTTATAGTAGATATTATACTTTACATAAGCGAAGATGTATAGAAAAATTATTTTCAAAAATCAAACAGACTTGTTTGCTTCAAACTTTCAATATTCCAGTAAACAAAAAAGCAGCCTTTCGGCTGCTCATCCATTTATACCTTTAAAACTACATACATGCAACATCCTTGAGAATTCTTTCTAACCT
>Tibetan_p2__coassemble_3924_pt1 | contig 5979 bp, 3 predicted proteins | sample Tibetan_p2__metabat2_low_PE_011 | metagenome-assembled genome bin Tibetan_p2 | reverse complement strand
GGGCAAGGCGGATGCCATGTCTGCGCATTTCACTGTGGATAAAGGATGCCATGTCAGGGTCAAAAGGATTCATAAGCTGTTTTGGTCTCTGGACAATGGTCACGTCCATGCCAAGATTTCTTAAGTTCTCAGCCAGTTCAAGTCCGATGAAGCCTCCTCCTGCAAGAACGGCAGATTTCGGATGTCTGGTATTGATATATTCTTTGATGCGGAAAGTGTCTTCTACAGTACGAAGGGTGAACAATTTTTCAAGACCAACGCCCGGAAGACGGGGCTGAGTGGGCTTTGCGCCCGGAGAAAGAATCAGCTTGTCGTAGGATTCTTCGAATTCTTCACCGGTTTCCAGATTTTTTACGGAAACGGTTTTTCTGTCAGGGTGAAGGGCAGTTACCTCGTGGCGTACCTTCATTGTTACCCTGAATCGGGTGAAAAAGCTTTCCGGAGTCTGTAAGGTCAGAGCCTCAGGCTCTGTGATCGCATCTCCAATGTAATAGGGCAGACCGCAGTTGGCGTAGGAAATATATCCGGATCGCTCAAAGACAATGATTTCTGCATTTTCATCTAATCTGCGAATACGTGCGGCAGCAGTGGCACCGCCTGCCACTCCGCCAACAATAACAATCTTCAACTTATTGTTCCACCTTTCCTAAATATGAGGCAATGCCTCCGATATTGTTTACATTTGTATAACCCATGCTCTGCAGGATACTGGATGCCTGACGGCTTCGTGCGCCAGAGTGACAATATACAAACAGAGGAGTGTCTGTGGAGTTTACAACAGAGGAAATTCTGTCGATTGTCTGGAGGGGAAGATTTTTGCTTCCCGGAATTCTGCCTTCCCTGTATTCTTCAGGGGTGCGCACGTCCAGAAGAACAGCACCCGGACAAGAATTAAAATCTTTTACGCCCTGATTGATATCTGCCTGTTTGAATATATCAAAGAATCCCATAATTCTGCCTCCTTTTTACAGCATTTCGAGAATAGAGCTCTTGGAGCGTGCTCCCATTGCCTGATTGATGATCTTTCCGTCTTTCATTACAACCAGAGTAGGAATGCTCATGATACCGAACTGGCTAGCAAGCTCAGGCTGCTCATCTACATTAACCTTGCCTACTGTGATGTCGAAGCGTTCTTCTGCAATCTCCTCTACGATGGGAACTACCATACGGCATGGTCCACACCATGGAGCCCAAAAATCTAAAAGAACCGGATTGCTGGAATTCATAACTTCGTTCTGGAAATTGTCTTTATTTATATTGATAGCTGACATATATTTGTCCTCCTTTGGGGTTGTTTTTTAGTTTTTTTCTTTGTGGCTTAAATATACATCAGATCAGAGAAGAGTTCTGTGACAAAATCACATTTGCCCGGAATAATTCCGTTTCAGGAAATTATTCCAGGCAAATCAGAGAGTCTTTATACTTTTTTTACATACCATCGGTTCTGACTGTACATTGGTCTTCCGCCGACGCCGCTCATAGAAGCTTCAAGATAGAAGTAGTCGTCCGGCTTCTGGGTGATAACCGCCCAGTTTGGGTCGCAGATCCTGTTGTTTACTTCTGCCCATCCATGACCTCCTGAGGAGATGGATGCAGCATTTGTATAACCGACAGCATTGGCAAGATAGGCGAAGGCTGAACCGCCGCAGTAGCAGTCGCCGCGTCCTTTAAACAACATTTCTTCCGCATAAAAAATATCCCAGTTTGGATCCCATTTCCGAAAATCTCCAATGTTGCAGTAGCGGTAAGTAAGGAGTTTGTCAAAGCATTTCCGGAGTTTTTGAGATTTAGTCATATCATAATGGGTAACGCTTTCCATGATTTTATTTGCTTTTACCATGACCTTAAGCTTGCGCAGACTTGTACTGTTGTAGCTGGCTTTTCCGTTCCTGCCAAGCTTGATTCCATTTACGGTTTTGGAGGTTACCATACTGCCGCCTCTGCCGTTTTTGACCTGGAAGAAATAATAATTATTTTTGATTTTCTGCCAGCCTGTGCGCTGGATTCCTTTGGAGTCGAAATAGTAGTTTTTTCCGTTGACTTTTATAATGCCTTTATCTTTTTTGCCTTTTTCATTATAATGATAGATTTTGCCTTTGGTTTTTACAAATTTGTTTTTGTATACGGGAGCTGCGCTGACTGTGCCTGCGGTAACGAAAATCAGGCAGAGGGCAAGAAAAAGCGGGAAAAGGATGTGTTTCTTTTGGTTTTTCATAATAAGCCTCTTTTACAGATGGGGGATTTTAAATGATTGAAAGTATAGGAAAATTATAGCATTTAAGGGGTGTTTTAGCAATAAAAAAACCATTGATATGAAAAAAAGGAAATAGGGTGAACCGTGCTTTTTTCGAACAGGCTTTCTTGCGCTTGAGACGTTTGTAGTGTATAATTGTCTCCATAAGTAAAATGACGAATGATAGGATAAACAAGGACATAAGGTGAACGATTTTGAAAAAAAAGATAGAACAACTGTTAAGTGGAAAATTTGAATACGAACAGCCGGAGCTTCTGTTTTCCCAGGAAAAAATAGCAGTCACTCTAAAGGCAGGAGAGACCTGCAGAGGGGATATTTATGTGGGAACAGAGGATAACCGCAGGATACGCGGTTATGTAACGTCATCAAACAGACGTTTGGTACCCGGAAGCGATGAATTTTCAGGAACAACTATCTGTCTGCCCTATGGTGTGGACGGCGTTGGCATGAAACCCGGAGAAAAACACGAAGGATGGCTTTGTTTTACTACAAACATCGGTGAATATAAGCTGCCGTTTATTATCGAAACAGAGACGGAACAAGTGAGAAGCTCTACGGGAGAAGTGAAGGATCTGGATGGAGTCTGCGAAATTGCCAAAACTGATTTCAGGGAAGCCTACCGCCTTTTTACTGACAGGAGCTTTCCGATGATACTGAAAGGAATGGATGAAAAGGTACAGGCAATGTACAGGGGACTTTCGAGACAGCCCGTTACCTATCAGCATCTGGAGGAATTTTTTATCGGAACAGGGAAGAAAGAGCCTGTGCGTATTTCTCTGAAAGCAAGCGGTGAGGAATTTTATGATATCCAGGAATCTGTCAGAGAGTCCTTTTCTATAAAAAGGAGCGGATGGGGGCATCTGCGCCTGGACATTGAGACAAGAGGGGAGTTTCTGGAGGTAAGCCGTAAGGTAGTGACAGAGGAAGACTTTATCGGGACACATTATCAGGTGGATTATGTGATTCGGAAAGAAAAGCTTGGCAAGGGAAGACAGTACGCTGAGGTGGTAATCAGAAGTCCGTATCAGGAATTGTCCTACAAGATTATGGCTTCCAGAGACTCCGGAGTTGCAGTAAAGGTAAATTCACACGTGAAGCAGCAGAGACTTTCTCTGATGAAAGACTGTCTCACCCATTTCTGCAAAAAAATGGATTTTAAAACCTGGGTGGGAAGCAGCCGGTTTATTTTAAATCAGCTTCAGGAAACAGGGTGCGAGTATCCGGAATATAAGCTCTACGAAGCATATCTTTGTTATCTGGAGGATAATAAGGAAGCAGCAGTAGAAATTCTGAAGAAATTCAGTGATACTACATTTACCAAAGAGAATCTGGAACTTGCAGGGGCATATCTTTATCTTTGCATGGTTACAGGACTTTACAGGGACAGAGAACAGGGACTCCGCAAGCTGCAGAATTTCTATATGCAGAAGGAGGACAGCTTTCTCTTATTTAACCTTCTCTTGAAGGTGGATTCCACGATTACTTCCTCTCCGTCAAGAGCTGTATTTATGATGGAAGAACAGTTCGAGAGAGGTTGCAGGAGTCCGTTCCTTTATCTGGAAGCATGGAATTATATCCGCAGCGATATGTCTCTTCTTCACAGACTGAATCGATTTTGGGCACAGGTGTTTCTTTTTGCAGGGAAGGAGGAGCTGCTCACAGAAGAACTGCTGATGCGTTTTTCCTATCTTTCCGGTTATGAAAAAAGCTTTAACAGGAGTCTTTACAGAGCCCTTGCCATAGGATATGAGGCATTCCCGACAGATGATACGCTGGAGGCTATCTGCAGATATATTATGCTGGGAAATCCCAGGAAAGCCGAATATTTCAGATGGTTTTCGCTGGCAGTAGAGCATGGTCTGCGTCTGACAAGACTGTATGAATATTATGTAGAAACGATGGATACTTCCTATCAGAGAGAGCTTCCCAAGCCTCTGCTGATGTATTTTACGTATAACAGCAACACCCTTGGAGATGCTAAGAAGGCATTTATTTATGCCAGCATTGTCAGCAATAAGGACAGGGAGCCGGGAACTTATGAAGATTATCGGGAAGTAATGGAAGAATTTGCCCGTCGTAAAATGGCGGAAGGCAGAATGAATGAGAATTATGCAGTTCTTTATCAGGAATTCCTAAGTGAACCGAAAACATATGCTCAGGCAGAGGCGATTGCAAAAAAAATGTTTACCTTCCGCCTGTACTGTGATGACAAAAAGGTTCGTCATGTGATCGTCCGGCACAATCAGATGGAGAAGGAAGAAAGCTATCCCTGCGTACAGGGAGTGGCGTACCCGCGTATTTACACGGAGGATGCGGTGATTCTCTTTCAGGATGATAAGCAGCGCAGATACGCTGCAACAGTAGATTATAATGTAAAGAAACTGTTTGATGAGCATGATATTGTGGAAAATGTTCTGAAGGCAGGGGTGACGGAGCCGGGAGCGCTTCTTCATTACTGTGTAAATACACAGCCGGACAGAGGAAATCTGGAGATTTTCCAGAAGCTTGTGTGTTTGGATGCTTTTTCAGGGGAATATAAGAGAGAAATCCGGAAAAGAATCCTGGATTATTACGCAGAACATGTTCATGGAGAGGATCTTGATGATTATCTCAAAAAAATGGATTTCCGGGAATATGCGCTGGTGGACAGAACGACACTTCTTACTGTGCTGATTTCCAGAGGACTTTTTGCTCAGGCAATGGGCATTATAGAAGAGTTTGGATATGAAGGGCTTGATATGGGAAGCCTTCTCAAACTGGTGAGCCGTATGCTGATCCGCTGCGATATGGCGGAGGATGAGGAGCTTCTCGCCCTTGCGTCGTCTGTGTACAGAAGCGGTAAATATGACGAGATCATTCTTCATTATCTGATGAAATACCGTTTCGGTCCTGTGGACGAACTGTTCTCTGTATGGAAGAGCGCGCAGGGCTTTGAAATGGACACCTATGATCTGGAAGAGAAGATATTAAGCCTTCTTATGCTCCTTGGAGACTACCGCAAGGAGGGAGAGAAGGTGCTGGAAAGCTATGTGAAACAGTCGGGCAAGGAACGGATTATCGGCGCTTATCTGACGCTGGTTTCCTACGGCGTTTTTGTAAAAGAATTTCCGATGAGTCCTTTCGTGAAAGAAAGACTGGAATATGCATATGAGAATAAGTGGCCGGTAAATCAGATTTGCCGTCTTGCATTATTTAAGGCGCTTTCCAGAGAGAAGAGAGTAAGCGGGAAATATCAGGATATGGAAAGAGAGATGCTGGAGGAGTGTGTTCGCAAGGAAATGGTATTTTCTTTCTTCAGGAGATTTCCTGCGAAACTTTTAAGCCCGTACCAGCTTGATGATAAGACCTTTGTGGAATATCACGGAAATCCGGAGGCGAAGGTTACACTGTATTATGCTCTGGACGCAGGACTTGGAACAGAGCCGGAATATAAGATTGAACCTATGCGAAGAATGTACGAGGGGATTTTCGGAAAAACCTTTACTCTGTTTTACGGGGAAACGCTCCGGTATTATTTTGTGGTTGAAGAGGGAAAGAAGAGCACGAAGACACAGGAGCGTGTGATAACGATGGACAAGATAGAAGGAGTTCCTTCCAGCAAGTATCAGTTGATAAATCAGATGCTTTCTGCCCGCAGACTTGAGAAAGGGCAGGAGGTTCTTTCCCAGATGAAGAAATTCCTGCGCCGGGAACAGTATGTAAGGGAAATGTTCCGTATAGAAACG
>Tibetan_p2__coassemble_3664_pt1 | contig 6450 bp, 4 predicted proteins | sample Tibetan_p2__metabat2_low_PE_011 | metagenome-assembled genome bin Tibetan_p2 | reverse complement strand
ATCGTATTTCTGACTTATTTCCTCAAGAGTTTTGTTTAATTCAGGGTATTTCTCATTGTTTCCCAGAAAAATTCCTTCGAAGAAACCGTACTGGAAAGGTGACCATGCCTGAATGGTAATGTCTTTAAGACGGCAGTAATCAAGGATTCCGCCATCTCGGTCGATTGCTCCGTCTGTCAGCATATTTGCTTCCATTCCGGCAGCTACCATGTTGGAAAACGGGATGCTGAACTGAAGCTGATTGGCGCACAGTTCCTGTTTTACATATTTGTTTAACAGCTCAATCTGGTAGGGACGGTGATTGGAAACTCCGAAATGGCGGACTTTTCCTTCTTTTTCCAGAAGTTCGAAGGCTTCTGCCACTTCCTCCGGTTCCATGAGAGCATCCGGGCGATGGAGAAGAAGAACGTCCAGATAATCGGTATCCAGACGTTTCAAAATACCGTCTACAGATTCCAGAATATGTTTCTTTGTAAAGTCATACATAACGCCCGGTCTGATTGCGCATTTTGACTGCAGGATTACATCCTCTCTCTTATAGCCTGTTTTCTTGAATGCTTCCGCAAATCTTGATTCACACTGTCCTCCTCCGTAAATATCTGCATGGTCGAAGAAATTGAGACCATGTTCGATGCAAAAACGGATATGTTCCGTCAGACGAACAGTTTCTATTTCTGAAATTCGCATACAGCCTACGGCGATAACGGGGATTTCAAGACCGGTTTTTCCTAACATTGTTTTTTTCATAATGAACCTCCTTAAGAAACCTGTTTCATATCATAATTCAAAATAGCACTTTCAGTATAATCGAATTCCATACAAATTAATAGAAAAAGTTTCTTATGCAGCTCAGTGAAAAGCATATATTACAGAAATAAATGAAAATTCCTGTATAATAAAGGAACAAAAAACCGTACAGGAGGACTTTTTATGAAAAAAACTGCAAACAGAGTATTCATATCGGCACTGACGGCAGCGACCATATTTACGACAGCTTGTATTCCTGTGCTGGCGGCAGAGGAAGCTCCGATTATACTGGAGAACGGGAAAGACAGAAGTAAGGAAGAAAACATACAGGCAGAAATTCGTATGGGGAATGCTGCGAAGATTACAGATGAAATTGCGTCAGGAGCCGATTTTCCGAATGTGATGTTCAGTCCCACAAGCCTGAATTATGCCCTTGGTATGCTGGCGGAAGGAGCAGACGGCAAGACGAAAGAAGCTCTGGACAGCTTTCTGGGAACAGACCAGTATGGAAAATATGCCAAAGAATATACGAAATCTGCAGGAGAACGCAATTCTTCAGAGGAAGAAGAGAAAAACGGATACAGACAGAAACTGAGAATTGCAAACGCGCTTTGGGCAGACCATAACTGGAAACTCAAAGAAGATTATATTGAGAGAGTACAGACAGATTTCAATGCAGGACTTACCAACGAAGATTTCGGAGATCCAGAAAAAGTCAGCAAAACGATTAACGATTGGGCAGATGAGCAGACGGAACACCTGATTCCGGAAATCGTAACTCCTGATATGATTTCGGAAGAAGAGGGGCTTGTTTTAACAAATTCCCTGTATTTCGAGTCACCCTGGAGTGAAGAAGCATGGGTAATATCAGAGGAAAAGGAAACCTTCAAAGGTTTTGACGGGACAGAAGAGACTACCTATATGATGACTGAGGGAAACAGATATTTTGAGAATGAGCAGGCAACTGCATTTTCCCGTTATTACCAGAATGGACTGCAGTTTGTGGGAATTCTTCCGAAGAAGGAAGGGGACTTTAAGCTGGCAGATCTGGATATTTACAGTTTATTAAATTCAGAACCTGAGTACACTCAGGTAATCTGTAAAATGCCGGCTCTTGATTTCGCAACATCCACCTTATTGGAAGATATCTTATCCAAAATGGGATTAGCTGATATTTTTTCGGACAGCGCAGATTTTTCCGGATTAAGTGAAACACCGGCTAAGGTGGGCTCCATTATCCAGAAAACAAACCTTCAGTTGGATGAAAACGGAACAAAGGCAGCGGCAGTTACAGCGATCGTGATGGAAAAATGCGCATTAGTGCCGGAGGAACCGGAGATTATCAAAGAGGTAACTCTTGACCGTCCTTTCGCCTTTCTGATTTATGATGAAGAAAATCAGGAAGTTCTGTTTATGGGAAAGACTGCAACAACAGAAAAACAGGCATGAACTGCTTTTAAAGAAAGAAATGAAACAGCCGCTTATCTGGAAAATTTTCCGAATAAACGGCTGTTTTTATATGGAGATAACTATAAATGAATCAGGCAAACTGACTGAGATATAAGGCTGCATATTTTCCGTTTTTGGCCATCAGCTCGTCATGGGTTCCTATTTCTTTAATATCGCCGTCTTCCATGTACAGAATCATATCTGCATCACGAATGGTAGAGAGACGGTGGGCAATGACAAAGCTGGTTCTGCCTTTCATCAGCTCAGCCATTGCTTTTTGAATCAGGACTTCTGTATGTGTATCTACATTGCTGGTTGCCTCGTCGAGAATCATAATCTCAGGGTCGGAGGCAATAGCGCGGGCAATCGTCAGAAGCTGGCGTTCTCCCTGGGAAATGTTTTCAGCTCCCTTGCTCAAAATCATGTCGTAACCTCCCGGAAGTGTCTTGACGAAGCTGTGTGAACAGGCTGATTTAGAAGCAGAAATAATTTTTTCACGAGACATATTTTCTTCCGCATAGCCGATATTTTCACCGATGGTTCCTTCGAAGAGCCAGGTATCCTGAAGAACCATGCCGAAGCGGTCACGAAGCTCTGCGCGGGTCATATCTTTGATGTCGACCCCGTCTACAGAAATGCTTCCTCCGTTGAGCTCATAGAAGCGCATTAGCAGGTTGATAAGAGTTGTTTTCCCGGCACCGGTAGGACCGACTACAGCAACCTTTTGTCCGGGTTTAACTGTAAGATTAACGTCTTTCATCAACATACGGTCAGGAGAGTAACCAAACTGTACATTTCGGAAAACAACGCTTCCTTCGTGGGTTTCAGGGGCATGGCTTACAGTAGTATCCGGTTCTTCTTCCGGTGCATCAAGGAGAGAGAAGATACGTTCTCCTGCAGCAGCGGCAGCTCCGATGCTCCCTGCCATACCTGCAAGGGAAGAGAAGGGCTCTGCAAATTTGCGGGTGTATTCCAGCATTGCCTGTACGTTTCCGACTGCAAGCTTTCCGGCAATTGCCCAGATACAGCCGATGGCAGCACAGAGAACATACCCAAGGTCATTTACCAGAGTGGTGATCGGGCTGATTGCCCCGGCGGTTGTTTCGGCCTTTCGGGAACTGTCTTTGAGTTTTTCGTTTAATATTCCAAATTCTGTTTTGGCTCTCTGCTGATAATTAAAAGACTGAACAACCTGCTGACCGTTATATATTTCTTCAATGTAGCCGTTGAGCTTTCCAAGATACTCCTGCTGACGGCCGTAATATTTTCCGCTTGCCTTCATAACGCCTGCAGCGCTGAATAAAGAGAGAGGAACCATGATGACAGGAATAAAAGTAAGTTTCGGACTTATCATAAGCATCATAATAAAGATTCCTACAGCAGTGATAAGCTGAGTGACAATGGAAGTCAGATTCTGGCTTATAGTGTTGTTGATGGTATCTACATCATTGGTGATGATACTTAAAATATCGCCGTGTGTATGAGTGTCGTAATAATTCAGTTTGAGCCGGTGCATTTTTGCGTCAATATCCTGACGGAGAGTTTCCATTACGCCAGAAGTGATTTTTACCATTCCAAATCCCTGAAGAACAGAGAAAAACTGGGAAATTAGGTATAAACCTGTAAGAACAGCTAAAAGCAGCAGGATTTTATCCCAGTAAAATACGCCGTCACGGATGCTGTCAAAAAGTGTCGTTGTTATTTTTCCTATGAAAAATGGGGCAAGAACCATAAACATAGTGCTGATTCCGGCAAAAAGAAGTACAAGAAAAAGCCGCAGGCGGTAGGCTTTCAGATAACCGGCCAGACGTTTAAATACAGTTTTCTTTTTCATTTTCCAGGTTCTCCTTTCCTAACTGGATTTCTGCCATCTCCCTGTAAAGAGAGCAGGTAGCAAGAAGCTCTTCGTGAGTGCCCTGTCCGACAATCTGTCCGTCGTCGACAACAAGAATACGGTCGGCATCTAAAATAGAGCTGATTCTTTGGGCAACCATGATTACTGTGGCATCGCCCAGATGATCTTTGATGTTTTGCCGAAGAGTTCTGTCCGTTTTCATATCAAGAGCGGAAAAACTATCGTCAAAGACATAGATTTCAGGGGTTTTCATCACAGCTCGCGCAATTGCCATTCTCTGTCTCTGACCACCGGAGAGATTAGTGCCGCCCTGTGAAATCGGGTCGTGATATTTCTGGGCCTTTTTCTCAATAAATTCGTCTGCGCAGGCAATGGATGCAGCCTGTTTCCACTGAGTTTCCCCGCCCTGTTCATTTCCGAAGTTCAGATTTGAAGCAATGTCTCCGGAGAAAAGCACATTTTTCTGAGGAACATAACCAATCAGAGAGCGAAGCTCATCCACATTATAGTCTTTTGCATTGATACCATCAATGAGGACAGTTCCGAACAGAGGGTCATACAGTCTTGGAATCAGCTTCAGGATACTGGATTTCCCTCTTCCGGTACCTCCGATGATTGCAGTTACCTCTCCCGGATGAGATTCAAAGCAGATGTCTTTGAGAATCGGCTCGTCTGCATCGGGATAAGCGAATGTAACATGACGAAATTCGACTGTGGAACGAAGAGGACGATCCTGAATCCGGAAGCTTCCGTCTTTAATGCTGCTTTCGGTTTTCAGAACTTCTGAGATTCGTCCGGCGCAGGCATAGGTGGTTGGAAACATCATAATAACCATAGCAAAAAGCATAACAGACATGAGAACCATGCTGATATACTGACTGTTAGCCACCAGAGAACCGACTTCCATAGCTCCGCTTTCCACATAGACGGCTCCAAGACCTAAAACAGCGGCTGTTGTCACACCGAAGATTACGTTGATGGCAGGCATCAGGAAGCTGGTGATTTTTCCGGCTGTCATGGCAGTCTGTGTGTATTCTTTATTTGCCTCACCAAAACGACGGCTTTCATTCGCCTGTTTATTGAAAGCGCGGATTACGCGGACGCCTTCCAGAGATTCAAGAAACAGACGGTTAATCTGGTCAAGCTTTTGGCGCAGACGGATAGAATAACGGGAGGCAAACATAACGATACCACCAACTCCTATAAGAAGAACCGGGATTGCTACTGTGAGGACAGAACTTACTTTTCCGCCGGTAGCAGCAGAAAACACAAGACCGGCTACAGCCATCATGGGCGCCAGAATACCAATGCGAAGGAGCATGGTAAGAAAAAGCTGAATATTGGTAATGTCAGAGGTACTTCTTGTCACCAGACTTGCAACGCCAAAACGGTCCAGCTCGGCAGCGGAAAAGCTTTGCACTTTATCAAAAACCTCTCCTCGAAGTCTGGCGGAAAAATCAGTTGAAATCCGCGCTGCAAGCTTTACGGATAAAAAGTTGATGATACATGCCAGAACAGTGATTCCTGCCATGATGCCTGCCAGAGTGAAAATCAGTCTGTTTTTGGCGTTTGCAACTCCACTGTTGATCATCTGCGCCAGAAGAGAGGGAAGAAGCATTTCTCCCACAGCGGACAGCAGTACCAGTGCGGACAGAATTGTAACCTGACATTTATTGAGTTTGATTTTGGAAAAAATAGTACGCATAAATGATGAAACTCCTTTCCTGTATATTTGCGTGTACTTTTATTTTACAATCTTAATTTTCGACAGGCGGAAAAAAAGACTGCCTAATGCATATTTTTGAAGTTCAAGATAGCGCTCGGGAGACACTTGCCCTCCGAAATTTAAGATTTCCATATCGCCGCCTGCGCCTGTTGTAAAAATACCGGATGAAGTGAAGCCGTTCTTGAAATAAAATTTTCTTCTGGAGATTCTTTGCTCCTGATTTGCTGCCTTTTCATCCAGACGTTCGATTAAAAGGACAACTTTTTTGCCGGAAAAATATTTGCAGATTTCCTGCATGAGAAAACTTCCGGTTCCTCTGCTGCGTATTTTTCCGGAAACAGCCAGATAATCGACCATAACCATGTCTTCATATGGGATGACCATTACGAAGCCCATGAGTGTCTGATCGTCAGTTGCTGTAAAAATACGGGCTTTTTTACTTTTTACAGAGTGTTTTAAAACGAAAAAAGGTTTTCGTTCCTGTTTTGGAAATGCTTCCATATAGATTTCTTTAATTTCTTTCCACTGTTCTTTTTTTAATTCTGTGATTTTCATATGAATCCTCCTCAAGAATACTGTATACGCTCTTTTCATAAAGTATCATAAGGTCTACAGTGGCTGTAGAGTCAAGAGGTGTTTTCAAAATAAATAAAAAGAACGGCTGTATGACATT
>Tibetan_p2__coassemble_3518_pt1 | contig 6766 bp, 6 predicted proteins | sample Tibetan_p2__metabat2_low_PE_011 | metagenome-assembled genome bin Tibetan_p2 | reverse complement strand
TAATATAGGTAATTGCCTCTTTAATCTGGGATACATACACCAGGCTAAGCCCCTCTGTATCTCCTACTGATCCTTTGCATACTTCAGGAAGAATCACCATTTCAAACCCTAGCTTCTTTGCCTCCTGTACACGCTGACCAGCCATGCTTACAGCACGAACCTCACCACTTAATCCTATTTCTCCAAATGCCATCAGATTATCCGGAATCACAATATCCTTATAGCTAGACACAATTGCAAGGCAGATTCCAAGGTCAATCGCAGGCTCTGTCATCTTCATTCCTCCTGCAATATTCACATACGCATCAGATGAAGCCAGATGAATTCCCAGCTTTTTCTCCAACACTGCCATAAGAAGATTCACCCTGTTAAAATCCGTACCTACAGCAGTTCTCCTCGGAATCCCAAAATTGCTCTGACAGACGAGAGCTTGGATTTCTACAAGAATTGGACGCGTCCCTTCCATAGAGCACGCCACTACAGAACCTGAAGCGTCCTCCGGTCTTCCATTAAGCAGAAATTCTGAAGGATTCTTTACCTCCTCCAATCCTGTCCCACACATTTCGAACACTCCAATCTCGTTTGTAGAACCGAATCTATTCTTCACTGCCCGCAAAATTCTATAAGATGCATGGCGATCTCCCTCAAAATACAGAACTGTATCCACCATATGCTCCAAAACTCTGGGACCAGCCACATTTCCTTCCTTTGTCACATGCCCCACAATAAAAATAGAGACTCCCATGCCTTTTGCAATCTGCATGAGAACATTGGTGGATTCCCGTACCTGAGAAACACTTCCCGGAGCAGAACTGATATCCTCATGAAACATCGTCTGTATGGAATCAATCACAGCAACATCCGGTTTCCTTCGCTCAATAATCTCACGAATCACTTCCAGATTTGTTTCACAAAGGAGCTGCATCTTATCATTAAAATTTCCGATACGATTCGCCCGAAGTTTAATCTGACGCAATGATTCCTCTCCAGAAATATACAGAACATCCTTTTTATTTTCTGCCAGATTTCTGCATACTTGTAAAAGAAGGGTGGACTTCCCTATACCCGGATCTCCACCCACTAAAACCAGAGAGCCGGGGACGATTCCTCCCCCCAGCACTCTGTCAAGCTCTCCTATACTTGTAGTCTGACGCTCATCCTCAGACAAATTGATATCTTTTAAAATAACCGGCTCCGGTCGTTTATCCGAACCCCTGCTGCCGGAAGATGCTGTGCTTTTCTTTGATGTAACAACTTCTTCCACAAAAGAATTCCATGCTTTACACCCCGGACACTGTCCCATCCACTTAGATGATTCGTATCCACATTCCTGGCAAAAATACACTGTTTTTTTGTTTTTCAGCATTTTACAACTTTAACTTCCACTTTTGCCGCATTACCAAGTTCTACACTGAAGGAAAGCTTTCCGCCAAGATTTGTTTTCATCTTTCCTGTACTTGCCCCTTCAATAAATACTTCATATTCTGTGTCCGGCTCCATCTCTACTGTAATCTGTGCATCCTCTGCGCCTTCCACAGCAAAACTCATCTCTGTACCACTCTGAGCGAGATGGAATACTGCTGTCCCTGGAACAGATTCATACACAAACATCTCGTTTCGTTCCAGTTTAGTAATCTCTTTGAAAGTCTTTACTTTATACATATCTCCCTGATGCTGATAGTCTGAGAGTTTTGATTTCTGGTTCAGCTCATAATCGCCAAAACTGATTGCTCCATCCTCTTCTGTACGGATTAACTCTTTAATTACTGCCATTTATATGTCCTCCCTAAGACTCTTTGGTTGTTTCGCAGCTACCCATTCCGAATAGTCTTCTGCATTTTTATGTGACCTATTATATCTTATAACACAGTAGTTTTCCAGTATTTTGACATAAATTTTATAAGTTTTTAACAAATTCCAGTTCTATTCACTATATATTCTGCCTGTTTGCAGTGAAATAAATTTCTTTATTATGAATCCTTACCTGTACGGCATCTCCCTGCTTTATCTTCCCGTCCAAAATCTCGTTTGCAAGCTTATCTTCAATCCTGCTCTGAATCGCGCGGCGCAGCGGTCTTGCCCCGTATTTACTGTCAAATCCGGTTTCTGCCAGATAATCTTTTACAGCCCCGGTCACTGTAAGAGTAATATCCATCTGCTCTTTACAGCGTTTCTCCAGAATTTTAAGCAAAATAGTCACTATTTTTTTAATATTTTCTTTGCTTAATACATGAAAGACCATAATTTCATCGATACGATTGAGAAATTCCGGTTTAAATATCCGACGCACTTCCTCCATCACACCTGACTTCATCCGTTCATAGTCCCTCTTCTCGTCATCGCCAGACATGAATCCGAGACGCTTCGGTTCCATAATTGCCTGCGCACCTGCATTGGAGGTCATAATGATAATCGTCTGCTTAAAATCTACCTTTCTTCCGTGGGCATCTGTAATATGTCCATCGTCCAAAACCTGAAGAAGAATGTTAAACACATCCGGATGCGCTTTTTCAATCTCATCAAAAAGGAGAACACTGTACGGATTTCTGCGTACTTTTTCGCTAAGCTGACCACCTTCTTCATATCCCACATATCCCGGAGGTGATCCAATCAGCTTGGAAACACTGTGCTTTTCCATATATTCAGACATATCTACACGAATCATAGCCTGTTCGCTTCCAAAAACCGCCTCTGCAAGAGCCTTGGAGAGTTCTGTTTTTCCCACACCTGTAGGTCCCAGGAAAAGGAATGAGCCAATCGGACGGTTTGGATCTTTCAGCCCTACACGTCCACGCTTCACAGCCTGAGCTACCGCTTTTACAGCTTCATCCTGTCCTATTACACGCTTTTGAAGTTCTTTTTCCAGATGGGCAAGACGCTTTGTCTCTCCCTCCGTCAACTTCTGCACCGGAATCTTCGTCCAGTCAGAAATGATATCAGCCACTGCAGACTCGTTTACAATCAAAACTTTCTTTTTATTCTTTCTCTCTACCTTTGTTCTGAGACGGGAAAGCTGTTCTTCTACCTCAATCTGGCATTTCTGAATTTCCTTTGCCCTGGACAAATCTGCCGTTTTTACAGCTTCCTCCTTTTCTTTACGGATTTCCTGAAGCCGATTCTCCAACTCCTCTGTTTCCGGAACTTCCTTAAATCCTGCAAGCTGGATTTTAGATGAGGCTTCGTCAATCACATCGATTGCTTTATCCGGGAGAAAACGATCATTAATATAACGCACAGACATTTTTACCGCAGCCTCTAATGCTTCGTCTTCAATTTTTACTCCATGATGCTGTTCATAGTACGGACGCAATCCCTGAAGAATCGCAACTGCCTCTTCTTCTGAAGGCTCCTCTACTGTCACAGGCTGAAAACGGCGTTCCAGTGCAGCATCTTTCTCAATATATTTACGATATTCTTCCAAAGTAGTCGCTCCAATAAGCTGAATCTCTCCTCTGGAAAGTGATGGTTTCAAGATATTGGATGCATCCAAAGCACCTTCTGCTCCTCCTGCTCCAATAATGGTATGGAGTTCATCAATAAATAAAAGAATCCCCTGATTCTCGCTTACCTCCTGAACTACATTTTTAATTCTCTCCTCAAATTCACCTCTGTACTTGCTTCCTGCTACCATTCCCGAAAGATCAAGAACCACCAGACGTTTCTCTTTCATGGAATCCGGAACTGCACCTGCAACAATTCGCTGGGCAAGTCCCTCCGCGATAGCAGTTTTACCTACGCCCGGCTCACCTACAAGGCATGGATTATTTTTTGTTCTCCGGCTTATAATCTGAATCAGACGTGTAATCTCTTTCTCTCGCCCTACTACCGGATCAAGCTTTCCTTCCGCCGCCAGCTCCGTAAGATCCCGGCTGTACTGATCAAGCGTCGGCGTAGCTGTAGCCTTTCCGCCATTCATTGAACGTACCGCCTGAATTTCTTCGGAAATCGCCTCTTTATCCATTCCCATAGCAGTCAGCAACGCTGTAAACAGCTTCTGAATGCTAACTCCCATTGTATGAAGAAGTCTGGTTCCCACACAGTCTGTTTCTTTAAGCATAGCAAGAAGAAGATGCTCCGTTCCTGCAGCTTCTCCAGTCATATATTCTGCGTCCTCAACAGCCCCCTCTATGATTCGTTTTGCCCTAGGACTATATCCCGGATCTTTTACAATCGTCGCCCCGGAAGACGGCGCAATCAGCTTTTCTATCAGCTCCATCAGCCGCTCTTCCTCTACCTGGAATTCCTCCAGTACCTTTCCGGCCGTACCTTCCGGCTCCTTCAAAAGCCCTGCCAGTAAATGCTCGGTACCTATATAAGTATGACCGCAGGACTGGGCGGTCTTTTTCGCCAGCTTAAGTGCATTTAATGCCTGTCCTGTAAATCTCTGCTGCATATCGTCCTCCTATCTGATACTGTATTCATCAAAAATTTCATCAATCAATTGATGAACTTCTTCTCTGGTCACATTTTTACAGCAGCCTTTCGCCAGTGCAACCAGCAAATGATCTTTCATTTCTTCTAAAGCCTTGCGTTTGTTCACATCAATTGCAATCACAGCACCCCGCCTGCGATCAATTGTGACAAATCCCTCCTGACGCAGGAGAGAGTACGCCTTATTTACTGTGTGCATATTAATACCCACTGTTTCTGCAAGCTGACGCACAGAAGGAAGTGTATCTCCTTCCTGAAGTCTGGATGTTGCGATGCCCATGATGATCTGGTTCGTCAACTGTATATAAATAGCTTCATTACTGTTGAAATCTATTTCAATCATCATAACAAAAACTCCTTTATCTGAAAGTGTTATTTCCTGACAGAAATGTTATATCCATACTAGCACATATGCCGTAATTTGAAAACCTTTTTTTCGCAGAAAAGGCAGCCTGTCCTCCGGCTGCCTACTGATTTTTCACTGGATAAAATTTTATAAGAAATTCCGTTCCTTCTCCTTCCCTGCTGCAAACGCTCACTGTTGCACCCTGAAGAAGAAAAATCTGGCGGGACATGGCAAGACCGATTCCCACACTGGACGCGTCAGAATTTGACGCCTTGTAAAACCGCTCAAAAATATGAGGCAGATCTTTTTGCGCAATTCCTTTTCCATTATCCCGGATCATAATATTTGTGGAAAAATTATTCTGACTGACCGCTATTTTCACGAATCCTCCCGGTTCTGTATGTTCCAGACAATTTTTTAATTTTCAAAACCCCTGCTTCAAACTGGGAAAGAACTAGAAGATTTTTGATAAGCCAAGTAATACGTTCTGTTTCCCGACCAATATTTGACACAAATTCCAGTCTTTTTTCTGTTGAAAGTCCGGGTTCTTTCAATAAATCTGCCATAATCTTTATCGCTGCCATCGGTGTTTTTATCTGATGAGAAACATCAGAAAGAAAATCTGAAAGATACTTTCGTTCGAACTTTTCCATGTCTCTCTGACTATTTAGTCGGATCATCAGCTTATAAATCTCGCTTTGGAGAATCCCCATTTTTCCCTCTCTTTGCTTCTCAGGATTCGGAAGCTCTGCTCCATCCTGCAGCTTCATTAGATAAGCAATCATATAATCCAGCTCTTTTTCCCGTTTTAGGTAAAGATAGATAAATACCGCGACTGACGCAAACAGGCATATTCCCAAAATACAGAACGCTGTTTTCCAATTCATGTCTATGCCTCCATTCGATAACCAATACCACGCACTGTCTGAATCAGATTGTTCTCATCCTCCAGCTTCGCCCTCAGCCGCTTAATATATACGCTCAAGGTATTATCATTGACAAAGTCTCCCACCTCATCCCAAAGGCTGCTCAAAATCTGCTGTCTGGTGAGAATCTGTCCTCTGTGGTTTAAAAACACCAGAAGGAGTTTGTATTCCATTGCTGTCAAAACCACTTCTGTCTCTTTATCGTAAAGCTTCCCTGTTTTCAAATTTAATGTAAATCTTCCAATTTTCGTCAGAGCTTCCTGCTCCTGATATTCTCCGGTGCGCCGCAGAATCGCTTTCATTCTTGCCATAAGTTCACGCACCCGAAAGGGCTTGGCTATATAATCATCTGCCCCCAGCTCCAGTGCCATCACTGTATTCACCTCATCGTCGCAGGCAGTCAGGAATAAAATAGGCATTCTGCTTTTTTCTCTGATTTTCCGACAGATTTCGTAGCCTGTACCATCCGGAAGCATGATATCAAGAAGACAGAAAGCAATTCCCCTATCCATCTCCAGCATTTCGAGTGCACCCTCCACCGAACAGGCTGTCACAACCTCATACCCTTCCCCAAGAAGGGAATATCTGAGTCCTTCCAGAATAATCTTATCGTCTTCTACAACCAATACCTTCATTTTTCGCTTCCTTTTGCTCATATTTTTATAACAATCTTCTTTTTCTATTATACACTGCTGCTGCGGATACTTTCAATAAGATTTCCGTCCTTTTCCTTTGCAAAACTATATGTGCAAACAAGAAGAACGACTCCTGCCATAAAAACAATGGAAACGATAATTCCTGCCCACGGCACAGGAATGGCAACAACGCCAAACAAATCTGTAATTTTCTTTTTCAGAAAAAAGATTATAGCTGCTGAAATCATTCCTCCATACAAAACACTCTTTACCAAAATCCCCAAATTCTCCAACAAAAGCATACGCCATATCTGCACGTTGGTCATTCCGATTGATTTGAGCACCGCAAATTCTCCTCTTCGTTCCTCCATCCTGCCGCGAATGGAATTAAAAAGATTCAGAAAGCAGATCAGAGAAGATGCTACTAC
>Tibetan_p2__coassemble_3385_pt1 | contig 7092 bp, 8 predicted proteins | sample Tibetan_p2__metabat2_low_PE_011 | metagenome-assembled genome bin Tibetan_p2 | reverse complement strand
CTCCTTCCACGCAGATGGAAAAGTAAAAATGAATCTCGTAAAATACGAGCTTTCCGCCAAATAAATTGATATTGATAAAATCAAAAACTCCGCTTCGGACAATCCGAGCGGAGTTTTTGATTCTGCTGTATTTATTCTATAATTTTAGTCTCAATGTCATGGGCTTCACAGTAAGTTTCAAGAAGCTTTACCAAATCCAAAATATCCATTTTCATTCCCTCAGTACCTGAAAATCCAAAGATAACCATAAGAATTTCCTCTGTCTTTTCTGTAATTCTGGTACGGGTGGAATCACTGGTCGGATTTCCAAATGGTCCCTGAGTGTCCACAAACACCGGAAGAAATTCCACATTGATTTGATCTTTTCCGATTCCTTGATAATGTGCACCTTCCTGAGCCACCGTCCATAGAACAGAACCATCAATTTTTTTCACATCATAGGCCCCCAGAGAATATCCTGTGCGGATGGAGAAGAGATTATTGCATTCTACCACATTATTAATCTTATAAAGTCCTTTCCCCTGAACGATGCGGCGGCACATAGCCTCCGCTGAATTGCGGTAACGACTAGGTTCCTTGCCAAAAGCCTTGTAGGCACTTCTTGTATCCGCAATTTTTTTCCGCTTCGGAATATCCGGCACTTTCACAATTTTTGACTGAAGCTCTTTGCCAACCCCCTCAATTTCTTCAAGAAGCTCCGCTGGACTTTCTTTTACTTTCACCTTACACTGAATACAGCCGAGAACTGCCTCCGGCCATAAAGCTTTCATATCTGAATTTATAGCGATTGATAACATATTTATGCCTTTCTTCGTTTACTTTTTTACTTAATCCCTGTTATTTACATACGAACAATTTTTTCCGCTCTCAAAAGCTTTGCCTCTTCTTCATCGTGGGTAACTACCAGAACTGTTTTTCCCTGTGTCTTTTCCAGTATGTAAACTGCTGTTTTCTGTTTTGTCTCCTCATCCAGCCCTTTGAGAGGTTCATCCAGAATGAGGAAGTCATACTCTGCAAAAAGAGCCCTCAGAATGGCCACACGGCGGCGCATACCTCCGCTTAATTCACGCACAGGCTTGCGCCATACCTCATTAAGGCAAACTCTTTGAAAAGCGCTTTTCAGTTCTTCATCCGATACATGATTTCTGCATACCAGACGGATGTTGGCTGCTGCACTTAAATTTTCACACAGCCTGTCTTCCTGAAAAACTGCGCTTAATTTCTTCCCAAAAAGCCCTTCTATAGAACCCTCGGTTGGTTTTTCAAGCCCCATGAGAAGTTTTATCAGAGTTGTCTTTCCGCCTCCGGAACGCCCCATAATACAGGTAAGCTTTCCCTCCGGAAAATCGCAGGAAAAATCTTTCAGAACCTGTTCTTGTCCATATGACTTACTTATTTTTTTTACTGCAATATCCATATTTTCTCCCTTTTCAGCGCTGCTCCACATACCTTTTCAGATAATCGATAACCGCCAGAAAACATGTTTCAAACAATACGCTGATAGCGATAATCACAATTGTCCATGCAAACAACTCCGGCGTATTCAGATATATTTTTGCATGATAAAGCTTCTCTCCCAGAGAACCGGAAGGAACACCGATAACCTCCGCAGCTACACCGGCCTTCCAGCACATCCCCAGAGAAAGGCGGCAGGCTGTAATAAAATAAGGCAGTATCTGAGAAAAATAAATATATCCAATCCGCCTTCCCATGCTGATTTCAAAAACATTCGCCATCTCAAGAAGCTGCCTGTCTGTCTGCCATATTCCTGTCAAAATATTGGTATAAATAACAGGGAGCACCATGAGAAATGAAATAAAGACGGAAAGATTACGTGATGGTATCCAAATCAGACAAAGGATGATAAAGGATGCGACAGGTGTGGATTTAATCACAGAAATCAGCGGATTCAGCAAAATTTCCACCACTTCTGATGCATAAGCAGCAATTCCCAAAAGAATCCCGAGAACTACGGCAAGGGTGAATCCAAAGATAATTCTGCTGAAGCTAAAACCTATTGACTGCCAAAAATCAACAGTAAAAATCAACCCCGAAAGTTTTTTCAGAACAGAAACAGGAGATGCCAAAAGGATCTCCTGCCCAAGCCACATACTGGCAATCTGCCAGATTCCAAGCCAGAAAAGGACTGCCAGTATGCGTATGATTCTGTATTTTTTTTTCGTTCTATCGTTTGTAATAGAATGCTTCATCCGGTAATTTGCCTCCGATAATTTCCGAATTCTGCTCCTCTAAGGTTGCAAGGTATCCGGAAAGCATAGTTTCCATCTCATCGCCTTCAATGAAGACAATGGAACACTCAGGAATCGCCTTTACAGCAACCTCTTTCGGAATGATATCGTGCGCGCCGATAATCTCTGCTGCAGCTTCCGTATCTGTATTTACAAAATTAACAGACTCCTGGTACGCATCCATAAACGCATCCAGAGCTTCTTTATTTTCTTCTGCAAATCCATTTCTCACAACGACAACTCCTGTCACAAGTCTGCTGTCGTCTGCAGCGCTGCTCTCCCATAATTCATTAAGGTCCAGAGCAACCTTCAGATTCTCATTTTTCATAAGAGCTGTTGTCACAAACGGCTCCGGAAGGAGTCCTACTGCCGTCTGATCCTGGGCAAGAGCTGCCACGACCTCCGCATGTTCAGACTTGAATTCAATTGTCACATCCTTCTCAGGGTCGATTCCGTTTGCTTCAAGTACAGAATTAAGAGCATATTCCGGAGTTGCCCCTTTACCGCTGGAATAAATGGTTTTTCCCTTCAAGTCTTCTGCAGATTTCACAGTATCACCGTTCTCAACAATGTACAGAACCCCAAGTGTATTTGCTGCAAGAACACTGACTTTCTGCTCTGTTTTCTGATAGAGAACTGCCGCAAGGTTCGCCGGAACCGCTGCAATATCCACTTTCCCCTGCACGATCATCGGTACTATTTCGTCCGGTGAAGCTGCAATCGTGAACTCATATTCTTCATCCTCAAGAAGCTGCGCCATCCCCATTGCAGTAGGACCTTTTAATGCACCTATATGAATCACTTCTTCTGCTTCCGCCGCCATTACTGTTCCTGCACCAGTCAGAATACCAATCCCCATACATGCAGACACAAGCCATGCTGCTGCTTTTTTCATTCTCATTTCTCCTGCTTCCTTTCTGCTTTTTTCTATGGGTCATCGCTCAATCATAATCCATATCCCGATTATAGCACACCGTCAAAAAGCGGACAAGTGCCGTCTCCCTCATCTTTCTTTACCAGTCCGGCCATATCTCCCATTCAATGGGTTTACATCTGATAAGAAATCTATTATACTGAAATTCACTTATTTTTGTAATTACCTTAAGGAGGAAAAGATATATGTTTCGTTTATGGGGAAAAATCTGGAAGGACAATCGGCTGCTTCAGGACACTGTCGTGTGTGATGACTCCAAAGATACAAGAACACACAAAATATTTCGCGGGCTGGAACAAATCTGCTATGAAATGGATCTTGGCAATCCCATCTGGCTGGATTCCACAGTCAAAGACTTCAAAAAACATGACAAAGCCCGATTTTTCCAGGATAACTTCATAGAACAGATTGATTTTGATTATCTGGAGATACAAGTAATCGAGGAAGATTAAAAATTCATCCGCAATCAATAAACGCGATTCTTCGTTTCTCCGTTCATAAATCTCTCAATATTTTTTACGACCTCCTCCACTACACGGAATCTGGTCTCCTTCGCTGCCCAGGCGATATGAGGCGTAATAATCAGCCTGTTGCTGTCCTGTATTTTAAGAAGCGGGTTTTCGGGATCCATCGGTTCCTGAACGAGAACGTCTAACGCAGCGCCCGCAATCTCCCCTTCTGTAAGAGCCGTATACAAATCCTGCTCATTAACAATAGCGCCTCTCGCCACATTGATAAAAATAGCAGATTTTTTCATTTTACGGAACGCCTCTAGAGTCATAAGATTCTCAGTATGGATATTTAAAGGCGCATGTACGGAAAGAAAGTCTGAGCGTTCAAGAAGCTCCTCGAATTCCACCTGCTCATAAGGACTCTCATATTTGCGACCTGACGCAGAATAACAGATTACTTTGCATCCGAATACAGAAGCAATCTCCGCTACTCTTCTGCCGATTGCGCCAAGCCCGATAATCCCCCATGTCTTGCCTGTAAGCTCGCAAAAACTCTGGCTGAAATGGGAAAAACAGCTTCCTCTGGCGTATTCACCGGATTTCACATAATAATCATAGTAATTCAGTTTTTCCAGAACATAAAATAAAAGGGCAAAGGTGTGCTGCGCTACCCCGTCTGTAGAATATCCTGCCACGTTATACGCCGCAATCCCTCTCTCCTTAAGATAATCTCCGTCCAGATTATTAATCCCTGTCGCAGTCACACACACAAGCTTTAAATTTTTTGCATCTCTGATCGTCTCTTCACAAATCGGAACTTTGTTCGCAATGATTACATCCGCATCCTGCGTACGCTGTGGAACCTCCGCAGCCGTACTTCTTGGATAGATAACCACTTCTCCGAATTTATGAAAAGGGGTGAAGACCATGTCTTCACCCAAACTTTCCGCTTCCAGTATTACAATTTTCATTACAGTCTCTTAAGAAGCTCTTCTCTTTCACTCTCAAAGCCCGGTTTGCCAAGAAGCGCGAACATATTCTTCTTATAGCTTTCAACACCCGGCTGGTTGAATGGATTTACTCCGAGAAGGTATCCGCTTACACCGCAGGCAAACTCGAAGAAATAGAATAACTGTCCAAGTGTAAACTCATCCTGCTGCGGGATATCAACTCTTAAGTTCGGTACATTACCGTCTGTGTGAGCAAGGATTGTTCCGTTCATTGCACTCTTATTTACAAAGTCTACTGTTTTGCCTGCCAGGTAATTCAGTCCGTCAAGATCAACCGCTTCTTCTCCGATCACAATTTCTGCTCCGGATTTCTCTACATTCATAACGGTCTCAAACATGATACGTGCGCCGTCCTGAATGAACTGTCCCATAGAATGTAAATCTGTGGTAAGGTCAACTGCTGCCGGGAAAATACCTTTCTGATCTTTACCCTCACTCTCACCATAAAGCTGTTTCCACCACTCGTTCATGTAGTGAAGGCTTGGCTCATAGTTTGCAAGCACTTCCACATTTTTGCCCTTACGAAGAAGGATATTACGAAGAGCTGCATATTTTACAGCATCATTTTCCTCAAATGGGCTGTTCAGGGCAAGCTCACGTCCGGAAGCCGCACCTTCCATTAATTTATCAATATCCGCACCGCTTACAGCGATTGGAAGAAGACCAACTGCGGTAAGAACAGAGAATCGTCCACCTACGTCATCCGGAACAACAAACTCTGCATATCCTTCTTCGTCTGCAACTTTTTTAAGAGCTCCGCGAGCCTTATCAGTTGTTGCATATATTCTCTTAGAAGCTTCTTCTTTGCCGTATTTCTTCTCAAGCATTTCCTTGAATACACGGAAAGCAATTGCAGGCTCTGTGGTTGTACCTGATTTGGAAATCATATTGATAGAGAAATCTCTGTCACCAATTACATCAATCAGACCTTTAATATAACTGCTGCTGATGCTGTTTCCCACGAAATAAATTTCCGGAGTTTTACGGATTTCTTTTGAAACATTATTATAGAAACCATGTCTTAAAAACTCGATTGCTGCTCTTGCGCCAAGGTAAGAACCGCCAATACCGATTACCAGTAATACTTCTGAATCTTCCTGAATTTTCTTTGCCGCCTCTTTAATACGCGCAAACTCTTCTTTATCATAATTTACAGGGAGATCGATCCATCCGAGGAAATCATTTCCTGCTCCGGATCTGGATACTAAAGTTTCTTTTGCAGCTTCTGCCAGAACTTTCATAGATTCTACTTCTTGTTCTGAAACGAAGCAGCCGGCTTTTGAATAATCAAATGTTACTTTACTCATGGCTTTTCTCTCCTTTAAAAATGTAAAAATCTTCTGTGTTCAGTATATCAAATAAAAACTTATTTCACAAGGTAAATTGTGACAATTATGCCATAAACTCGCGAATTATTTCTCTCATGATCTCTTCTTCTTCCTCTGTCAGGCGTTTGCTGAAATGACTTCCTGCCGCAGCAGTCTGACGGATGCTTTCTGCAATACGTTCCACCATTTCTTCCTGCATTGCCTCATCGGGCCGATGCTCTGCCGGAATTTCCTCTACCCAGGTACGCATCTGTTCTACATAATCCACCAGAGAATTCATAATAAGCTCTTCCTTATAAGAAAAATCAAGAGCCTGACGAAGAAGCAGCAGAGCTGTGGGAATCGCAGCTCCCAGGTAAAGATACCGAAGGGACAGACCATCAAGCTTAAGTCTTGTCACCAGATAAACCGCTGTTCCCAGAAGCGCTGTACTTAAGAGCGCCGGATACCACACCAGACGGTTCATACGGTTTAAAAGCTTATCTCTCGTTTTCCACAAGTTCATCCATTTCTCTTTCAGGCTCATAAATCCGTTTGTATTCTTTTTTATCATTCTTCTGTAAGTAAGATGCGTGGCTAACATTCCTATTGCTCCCAACGCCCCCAGGGCAGCCATGCAGTAGAGCAATATGTGCAGGTTCATGATTTTTTCCAGCATAATGTCCTCCCTTACTTAAATCATTAAGAACATTATACCTCTCTCCCCTTTCACAGGAAACTAAAATCGTTCGCCAAATTCTTTCATAACCTTACATCTCCTGCAAAGCGGCTACAACTTCCTCAAACTTCATAAAGTGGGATGCTTTTACCAAAATAGTATCGCCTTTTCTCACATAACCGGAAAGCGCTTTCAGAAGGTTCTCACGATCTTTTTCATAAATTACTTTAAGCTCCGGATTTGTCTCGGAAGCTTTTTGGGCCATATGACTGCAAAGCTCTCCCACACAAATAAGAACATCAATTCCGCAGACTCCTGCGTGTTCTCCCACCTCTGCATGAAGGGCAGCCTCATCTTTGCCAAGCTCTCCCATATCTCCGAGAATCGCAACTCTCCGTCCTGCACCATCTCTTAAAACATCAAGGGACGCTTTCATAGACATGGGATTTGCATTGTAGCAG
>Tibetan_p2__coassemble_3108_pt1 | contig 7886 bp, 7 predicted proteins | sample Tibetan_p2__metabat2_low_PE_011 | metagenome-assembled genome bin Tibetan_p2 | reverse complement strand
GCACGTCTTGGAGCTGCACCGAGAACTGCACCGATTTCCATACGTTTTGCAACGTAATCTGGGTGATAGATTTCTTTTACATAACCTGTAGCCAGACCGATCTGGTTTCCGTAAGAGCTGTAGCCATGTGCAGCACCGCGAACCAGCTTCTTCTGAGGAAGTTTACCCTTCAGAGTTTCTTTAACAGAAACTGTAGGATCAGCAGCACCTGTTACACGCATTGCCTGATATACGTATGTACGTCCGGAAAGCGGGTCACGGATAGCACCACCAAGACATGTAGCAGCACCACCAAATGGCTCGATTTCTGTTGGATGGTTGTGTGTCTCATTTTTGAAGTTGATCAGCCACTCTTCTTCCTTACCGTCAACATCTACAGGAACTACAATACTGCAGGCATTGATTTCATCAGACTCTTCCTGATCCGCCAGTTTGCCCTCTGCTTTAAGCTTCTTCATCGCCATCAGAGCCAGATCCATAAGGCATACAAATTTATCTTTTCTTCCTTTATAAAGAACCTTTCTGTCAGCAAGGTATCTGTTGTATGTATCAACGATTGGTGCTTTGTAATCGCCATCGTTAAATTTAACATCTGTCAGCTCTGTGGAGAATGTTGTATGACGGCAATGGTCAGACCAGTAGGTATCCAGTACACGGATTTCTGTCATGGATGGATCACGTTTCTCTTCACCCTTGAAGTATTTCTGAATATGAAGGAAATCCTTAAATGTCATAGCAAGATTTAAAGAATCATAAAGCTCTTTTAAATCCTTCTCTGCCATTTTCTGGAAGCCTGTGAACACCTTAACATCTTCTGGATCATCAAAAACAGTTACAAGTGTTTCTGGTTTCTCCATTCCTGTTTCACGGGAATCTACAGGGTTGATGCAGTGAGTTTTGATTGCTGCAAATTCTTCGTCTGTAATTGTTCCTTCGATTACATAAGTAGTTGCAGAACGGATAATAGGCTGTGCATTCTCATCTAAGAACTGTACGCACTGTACTGCTGAATCTGCTCTCTGGTCAAACTGTCCCGGAAGATATTCTACAGAAAAAATGCGGGCACCTTCTGCTGTCTCCAGATTCTCCAGGTATAAATCATCTACAGGAGGCTCTGCGAAAACACCTCTGCAGGCTTTTTCAAAAACCTCATCGGAAATATTCTCTACATCATAACGGATCAGTTCTCTTACGGCTGTCACGGTTTTGATTCCGAGATAGCTGCTGATCTCATGTTTCAGTTCTTTCGCCTTTACAGCAAAAGCAGGTTTCTTTTCTACATAAACTCGTCTTACGTTGCTCATAGAAAGCTCCTTTCAAATAGTTACCGCTCCTCCCGCTTCTTTTTCAGAAATCATAGCGGGAAAACAGTATCTTCAACTGTTAAACCTTCAATATTAGTAACGGCATCTTGCACTTTTACTGTCTTTATAGTATCATAAGAAATATCATTAGTAAAATTAATATATCTTATATCTTTTATTAATTAAACTAATAGGATAATTGTGTTGAAGGGAATGATTTTTATGGATATTAACCTTGAATTGTACAAAGTTTTTTATTATGTCGCTACAACTCTAAGTTTTTCCGAAGCCTCCAGACAGCTCTTTATCTCCCAGTCTGCTGTCAGCCAATCTATCAAGACTCTGGAGACAAAGCTTCAGCATACACTCTTTATACGCAGCACCAAAAAAGTTCTTCTCACTCCGGAAGGTGAATTTCTACTTCAGCATGTAAAACCCGCCTTACAGCTTCTCGACGAAGGAGAGGCTATTCTCTCCGGAGAAAAAATGCTCAGAGGACAGCTTCGTATCGGCGCAAGCGATACTATCTGCCGCTATTTTCTCATCGACTATCTGCATCGTTTTCACCAGGCATACCCGGACGTGGGAATTAAAGTCACAAACAGTACCTCTATCGGCTGCATTGACCTTTTAGAAAAGGGACAGGTAGATTTTGTTGTTTGCAACTACCCCAACTCCCGTCTGGACTTCAAAGCCCGGATACAGACTGTAAAAGATTTCCGGGATGTATTTGTTTGCAACCCCGTATATTTTCCCATCGGAAATACTCCTATCGGTCTGGATGAGCTTCTGGGATATCCCATTCTCATGCTCTCTTCCGGAAGCACCACAAGTGAATTTCTTCACCGACAGTTTCTTTCCAAGGGACTCAAACTTCTTCCTGAAGTAGAATTAAGCAGCAATGATCTCCTGATTGACCTTGCCCGCATCGGCCTTGGCATTGCCTGCGTTCCCGATTATATGCTTGCAGATATGAAAAACCTCATTCAAATACATTTAAAAGAGGCTCTTCCGCCCCGGCGTGTCGTTCTTGTGAGCAGTGATACCCTCCCGGTATCCCCTACTGCCGAACGGTTCCTTGAGCTTATTTAGCACCGTTTTTTCCATAGAGATTTTTCTATGGAAAAGCTCTATAAACTATAGGAAACTCAAGTATTATAAAAGATTTTGAATCACCTCTGATACAGTTGTGATTTTTTCTTCTTTCCAGGCATCTGCGCCGCAAAATAAAAGTGCTTCATCTACTTCTCCCCTGGCCGCGTGAATCAGGGCATCTGTAATGCAATACGGAATATCTGCAGGATTGCAGTGCGCCAGACACTGGTGACATTTATGTGAAATCTTCTCCCCGTTTTTCACACGGGCAAGAAATCTGTTGGCAATCGCTCTTCCCGGCATTCCCACCGGACTTTTCACAATACATATATCCTCTTTCTTTGCATTGATATAAGCTTCTTTATATCGTATGTCTGCATCACACTCTTCTGTTGTTACAAAAGGCGTAGCAATCTGAACAGCATCTGCTCCCATTGCAAGTGCTGATCTGACCTTTTCTCCGGTGTTCACTGCCCCTGCAAGAGCAACCGGTATTTTGATTCCATATGACTGTTCATATTTTTTTACTGTCTGAAGGATTGCCTTTACTTCCTCACTGTATGCCTCATCTGTAAACTCCTCCAGCTGCTCTCTCGTAAATCCCAGATGTCCCCCGGCTTCTGGTCCCTCAATCACCAGAAGATCCGGCATTCTCTTATACTTCCTGTCCCAGTATTTCAATATTACTTTTGCAGACTTGTCCGTTGAGACAATTGGCGCAATCGCCGTATCTGTCCCCTCTACATATGCGGGAAGGTCTGTAGGAAGCCCTGCTCCTGAAATAATAAGGTCTGCACCTGCAGCCGCAGCTTCCCGTACATACGCTTCATAATTTCTCGTAGCAACCATGATATTAAAGCCTACTATTCCACTCTCCGCCAGATTTCTGGCTTTTTCAAGCTCCTTATGAATTGCACGCAGATTCGCAGTAAGCGGCGCTTCATCGAAATCCGGCTCTCTGAAACCAATCTGGGCAGTGGAAATAATTCCTACTCCACCTTCCTTTGCCACAGTCCCTGCAAGCTTTCCAAGACTAATCCCAACTCCCATTCCTCCCTGTATAATTGGATATTTTGCTGTTTTATTTCCGATTTTCAATTCCTTATATACACTCATAATAAACTCCTGTTCCACTAATTGTTTTTGCTTAAAATATTTTGATATCCAAAGTATATCACAAATCCATAAGTTGTCAAGTAATGATTGTCATATGATGTAGTTTTTATTACTATATATTTTTCATTTCACTTTCTCCCGAAAAAAAAGTCCTTCTTCCGGGAACATTCCCGAAAGAAGGACTTTTAAATCTGCTGTATACAATTATTCAGGCATAACCTCTGCTGCCGCCGTAATATATTCATTATTGATATCTGCGAAATTTCCACTGTCAGCTGTTGCCGCATAAGAAATATCAATAGGCATTTTACCCAGTACAGGAACATTGAGTTCTGCTGCAATCTCGTCAATATGGCTTTCGCCGAATACCTTAATTTCTTTGCCGCAGTCAGGACACTTCACGAAGCTGTAGTTCTCTACGATACCAAGCACAGGAACTTTCATCATATCAGCCATGTTGTATGCTTTCTTTACAATCATCTTAACAAGATCCTGAGGAGATGTCACGATCACTACACCGTCTATCGGAAGAGACTGGAAAGCAGTAAGCGGAACATCACCTGTTCCAGGAGGCATATCCACAAACAGATAGTCCAGTTCGCCCCAGATTACATCTGTCCAGAACTGTTTTACCATATTGGCAAGAACAGGTCCTCTCCAGATTACAGGGGTATCCTCTGTCGGAAGAAGAAGGTTGATTGACATAACCTTGATTCCGTTGGATGTCTCCATAGGAAAAATACCGTCATCATTTGCATTTGCCGCACCAGTCAGTCCGTACATTTTCGGGATGGACGGTCCTGTGATATCTGCGTCAAGAATACCGACTTTATATCCTTTTGCAGCCATCATATTTGCAAGGGAACCTGTTACGAAGGATTTACCTACTCCACCTTTACCGCTGACGATTCCTACCACATGTTTAATGTCAGAAAACTTATTCATTTCCTCCAGAAAGCTCTTTGGTTTGTCCTTCTGGCTGCAGCCTTCACAGCTTGATTTTGTACATGTTGTACTGTTACACTCTTTTGCCATTTTTCGCACTCCTTTTCTATTTACTTCATGAACCGGTCGATTGCAACTTCCAGTTCTTTAATTGCTTCTCTATCGCCATGCTCTACTGCATCTACAATACAGTGTTCGATATGGTCCTGAAGTATAATCTTGCCCGTGTTGTTTATTGCGGATTTCACTGCCGAAAGCTGTATCAGCACCTCGCTGCAGTCACGTCCGTCCTCCACCATACGCTTAATGGATTCCAGGTGACCGATTGCCCGTGAAAGTCTGTTGATAACCGCCTTCGTATGTGCATGACTGTGATGATGACCATGTTCGCCATGTGTATGTTCAATCACAGTTCCGTCTTCAAGAATATGCTGATGTTTCTCCTTTGTACCACACATAAACTTCTCCTTTCCATCTGAAAGTATCTCAGATGTTTTCCTCGCACATAACTTATATTATACCACATCTGTCAAATCTCTGTAAAGGAACAACGCTGTTTTATTTGAGAAGTTACAATATCAAAGATAATCGTTCCATCTACAAGAACCGTTTTTTCATAGCTAATGTCTTTTCCTGCAAATTTATTCTTAATATACTCCTCCGGATCCTCAAGCTCCAGTTCTTCCACAAACACATCCCTCATCTGATTTCTCGGACATTTGTTAAAAATTTCCCAGATTACTTCGTATTCCTTCATTTCCCTTCTCCTTTTCTTTTTTGTCCTTTTGCCCTATTATATATTATTTTCGATTTTTTTGTCAAAAAATAATTGCACTCCGGGCAATTATAGCTTATAGTAGATATAATATCCAAAACCATAAACATACATAGCCAAAGGAGAGCGAACCATGAAACTTTTAAAAGACCGTATTCTGAAAGATGGTACGATTAAACCGGGAAATATTTTAAAAGTAGACAGTTTTTTGAACCACCAGATGGACATAGCGCTCATCAATGAAATCGGTAAAGAATTTAAAGCCCGTTTTTCTGACTGTCCAATTACCAAGATTCTTACTATTGAAGCATCCGGTATCGGTATTGCATGTATCGTTGCACAATATTTTAATGTCCCTGTTATATTTGCCAAAAAAACACAGAGCCTTAATCTTGACGGCGAAGTCTATACCAGTAAAGTAGAATCCTTTACTCATAAGAAAGTTTACGATGTCATCCTTTCCAAGAAATTCCTTGGTCCGGACGATCATGTACTTCTCATTGACGACTTTCTCGCAAACGGCTGTGCCCTTCTCGGTCTGATTGAAATCGTAAAAGAATCCGGCGCAACCTTAGAAGGCGCAGGTATCTGTATCGAAAAAGGCTTCCAGCAGGGCGGCCAGATTATCCGCGATATGGGTGTCAGACTGGAATCTCTTGCAATTGTAGATTCCATGACCGATGACTCCCTCACATTCAGAGAATAACGGAAAAGAAAAATGACAGGAGAATTTTTATTCCCCTGTCACTTTTTTCTCCTTTTATGCCTTTGATACAGGAACAGCCGTGCCTTCCGGTTCCGGCGTCGGAGTTGCAGCTAATGTTTCTGAAGGTGATGGCGTAACAGAGGAATATGGCTTTGCGTCTTCCTCCGGCATAATCTCTTCCTCCGTATAAGTTCCATTATCTACCATAATCTGATAATTATCTCCATCAATTACTTCTGCCTCACAAGTATATGCTCCTATAATCTTTTTTCCGTTATCATACTGTGAATAGTTATCCACCTGAGCCTTATCGCCTGTAAGATATCCATCCACCATTTTCACACAAACATCCGCCAGCTCACTTCTGTCCTGGAAAAGTGTAAATCCTATTTTACCTTCCGCAATCGCTTTTATTGCCTCTGCCTCACTTCCAAAACCTGTGATCAGCGGCAGATTTCCATTTTCTGCATTAATATCCCTGGATTCAAGAAGTTCCGATACGGTATATGTATATTTGTCAGAAGCAGTACAGATAATATCCGGTGCTCCCTCTGTCGCATAAAATTCATCCATAATACTCTGAAGCTTGCTTTTCGCCGCAACTTCGCTTCCCCTCATTACACTGGTATCATCAAACGTCATCTTGCCCGATTTACATACAAGAGTTCCATCATCCAGATATTCCTGCAATACCTCAAGGATTCCATTGTAGAAAAACAATTCTCTTACATCCTCAGGTGTTCCCATCAGAAACTCAATCGTATAGGAAAGCTTTTCTTCTCTGGCTGCCTCTAAATCTTTCAGCTTCACGATCGTTTCACCGACCAGTCTGCCTTCTGCTCTGGTGTCAAAGGCTGCATAATACTTTACAAGCTCCGTATTCATAACCAGCTTATCATACGAAAATACCGGAATCTCTTTCTCCTGCGCCTCCGCAAAAGCTTCGGAAAGCCCATAGGCATCCACAGGATTCACTACAATAGCTGCTGCCTCAGATTCCACAAGTGTCTGTATCTGCTGTATCTGCGTTTCCGTATCATTTCCGGCAGTCAGAATCTCCGCTTCATACCCTGCCTCCTCGAACTTCTGCGACAGATATTCCTCATCTTTTGTCCCTTCCTCAGGAAGAAGGATTCCAACCTTTACGGCTTCTTCCGGTTCAGTCTCTTCCTCTGTCTCTGCCTCTTCTGTTTCGGTTTCTTTTTCTTCGCTTTCGGAGCTTTTTCCCTCTTTTTCGATTTCTTCACTTTCTTTTACTGCCTCTGCAGCTTTATTCGGGCCACAGGCAGAAAGAAATACTGCCAAAGTGCCCACAAGTAAAAGAGCTCTTTTATTTCTCATAATGCGCCTCCTGCAAATCTGTTATATATATATGCGTTTGCTTCCTTCTCCTGACTGTCGTCGAGAGGTGTAAGTTCCACTTTTTCTCCATATTTGCGCTCCAGCGCCCGGCTGATCAACCAGTCTGCAAGTTGTGGGTTCTTGGGAAGAAGCGGACCGTGAAGATAAGTTCCAATTACATTTTTATAAACAATTCCCTCTTCTTTAGACTGTCCGTTATTTCCTTCTCCGTAAAGTACCTTTCCAAGAGGCTTATTTCCTCTTATGTCAGTCCTTCCGCCGTGATTCTCAAACCCTACAACAGGCATGTCGAAAAGCTCACTTTTCAGCACGATATTGCTGATGAGACGGCCTTCTCCCTGTTCTGTACACATATCTACCAGTTCCAGTCCCGGAATCATTCCCTTCTCTGTTTTATAGTATTCTCCGAGAAGCTGATATCCTCCGCAGATAGCAATCACAACACCGTTATCTTCCACATAACCTTTAAACTCTCCGCGTATCTGACGAAGCTTTTCGCATACCAGCATCTGCTCTCTGTCGGAACCTCCGCCCAAAAGCACAATATCCAATCCATCAAAGCTTATTTTATCATCCAGTTCAA
>Tibetan_p2__coassemble_2983_pt1 | contig 8331 bp, 7 predicted proteins | sample Tibetan_p2__metabat2_low_PE_011 | metagenome-assembled genome bin Tibetan_p2 | reverse complement strand
GCAGGATATGTTGGTTTCCATTTTTTATCAGGAGGATAACTAGCTTCCACGGCTATTTATCTATATACATTTTATTAACCAAAACGAAAAGGAGAGTGGACGAAATGAAAGTAACAAAGAAAATTTTAGCCGGACTTTTAGCTGCATCTATGGTGGTTAGCTCCGCAACAGTATGGGCTGCTGGCAGCCGTACAAACAACGTTACACTTCCGGAAGAGAGCGCTGGAAAATACGTTGTAGCTGACGACATCAAAGAGACACCATCCTACAAAGCTCTTGCAGAAAAAGCACCGGAAGTTGTATCTCTTATCGATGAGGTAAATGCAGGTACAGCTGATGCAACAAGCTTTGTTGAATCTATGAAAGAAGTTTTAGCAGATGAAACTCTTTCCGAAGAAGCAAAAGCGTCTGTAGAAAATGTAATCAGTGTAATGGAAGCAAAGAATCTTGATTTCGTAACAGGTTTCTTTGATCTTGACCTTGAAGAAGATGCAGAAGTAGAGAAGAACGAAAATGGTAACTATGATGTTACACTTGTAGTTCCATCTATGACTGACACAATGACAGATATTAACTTACTTCACTACAGTACAGTACGTGAGCTTTGGGAAGTGATTGAAGTTGACGCTGAAAATGTTGACGTTGAAAACAAAACTATCAAAGCAGAATTCATCGATTTCTCACCTGTTGCAATCATTGCAAACGTTGAGGAAGCAGAGGAAACAGCAGCTGAATAATTTGCAGACTGCTGCATATAAACAGAATATTCTTATAATTGGTTAATATAATTGTGAATCTATCTGGAGCCGTTATGCTGATGATCGAGGGATTTGAGGTGTAGTGGCTCCTTTTTTATTTCTGACACTTTTCAGATAGTCTTGTAACAGAGAGGAAAACATATGATGAAGAGATTATTAATTCTTGGCGCTGGCGGTTTTGGCCAGATGATTAAGGAAACAGCAGGATTACTTGGGTATGATGAGGTGTTTTTTTTGGACGATGCGGCAAAAGCTTCAGATGTTATCGGAAAATGCTGTGACTATGTGATGAAGCATAAGGAATTTGATACTGCTGTGGCAGCTTTTGGCAATAATAATACCCGTCTTTTCTGGACAGAGAAGCTTCTTGAGGAAGGATATCAGGTACCTGCAATGGTTCATCCTTCTGCTGTGATCAGTCCAAGCGCTGTTTTGGGAGAGGGCTGCTTTGTGATGCAGAATGCTGTTGTGAATACCCATTCCCGAATCGGTCGTGCAACTCTTGTGAACAGCGGAGCCGTGGTGGATCATGATTCTGTAATCGGAAACGGCGCTCATGTTGGTCTTGGAAGTATTGTGAAAGCAAACTGCATCATTGAGGAGAAGAAGAAGGTGGAAGCCGGTGAGGTGATTTTTTCCACCAGAAGAAAGATTGAGGGCGTGGACAGCCGTGCCCTTGAGGATGCTCTTTATGCCTTTGGCTTCGGTAATCAGTGCAGCTATGTGAAGCCTTTCGGCGAGGGGCATATTAATGAGACTTATGCAGTTTATATGCCTACAGAACAGGGAACAGAAGAGCCTTTCTATGTACTGCAGAGAATCAATACTAATGTATTTAAACAGCCGGGTCAGGTTATGGACAATATCTTTGGGGTTACAGAGTATCTTCGTGATGTGATTCGTAAGGAGGGCGGCGATCCTGACAGGGAGACTATGTCCTGTATTAAGACGAAAAACGGTGAAAATTTCTTTGAGGATGATCAGGGACAGCCTTGGAGATGTTCTAATTTTATCACGAATTCTATGTGTTACCAGACAGTGGAGGAGCCGGAGCAGTTTTATCAGTCTGCCAGAAGCTTTGGCCATTTTCTGAAGCAGCTTGGAGATTATCCTGCATCCAGCCTTTATGAGACCATTCCGTTTTTCCATGATACAGTGAAGCGTTTTCAGGCTTTTTCCCAGGCTGTGCAGCGTGATGTAAAGAACCGCGCAAGAACCTGTCACGAGGAGATTGATTTCGCACTTGCAAGAGAAGAAGACTGTGCTGTTTTGATGAATCAGTTAAATGAGGGAATTCTTCCCCTTCGTGTAACGCACAACGATACAAAGCTGAATAATATTCTTTTTGACAAAGAAACAGGAGAGGGCTTATGTATCATTGACCTGGATACCATTATGCCGGGACTTGCTGCCAATGATTTCGGAGATTCTATCCGTTTCGGCGCTTCCACAGCAGAGGAGGATGAGATGGATCTGGATAAGGTTCACTTCGACATTCATCTTTACGAGCTTTATGTGAAGGGATATGTGGAAATGGCGAGAGAGGTTCTCACACCGGAGGAGCTTATGAGCCTTCCGTGGGGAGCGAGACTTATGACTTTTGAGTGCGGAATCCGTTTCCTTGCAGATTATCTTCAGGGGGATGTGTATTTCAAGACGGCATATCCGGAACACAATCTTGTTCGCGCGCGTACACAGTTTAAGCTTGTGAAAGAGATGGAAGAGCAGTTTGAAGAGATGTGCAGGATTGTGAAGGAATATGTGTAACTGCTGAAGCAGGAGAAATAGCTATATATAGGGCGGTGTCAAGACCGTGTTATTGCTAAAATAGCATGGAATAGGCACCGCCTTTTTTCTTTTTGTCACTATCACGAAAAAGAACATAAAAATATGCCATTTTTTTAACAATAAATTATAAAATATATCTTGTTAAATTGTTATCAATATGATATATTGAATATAAATCATTCCAAACCCACATTTGAAGTAAAAAAAGTGATGTTTTTACTCTCGTAGATTCAAATACCACATTTTTTGATGGAAAAATGTTGGGTGAGATTTTATTTTTTTTGACCAGTATTGTTAAATATTAAACAATATCATGCGGAGATATCCGCATGAAAAAGGAAAGGAGCGCCTTATGAGCAGCAAAATTACTATTATCGGTGCAGGAAGTGTTGGTTCTACAATCGCCTATACTTTATCCAACGGAGATATCGCATCTGAAATCGTACTCATCGATATTAACAAAGAAAAAGTAGAGGGTGAAGTTCTTGACATTGCCCAGGGTACCTGTTTCCGTGATCCAATCTCTATTACAGCAGGAGAATATGAAGATGCGAAAGGTTCTGACATCGTAATCATCACCTCCGGAATTGCCCGTAAACCGGGACAGACCCGTATTGAGCTTACTCAGACGAATGTAAATATTCTGAAGTCTATCACTCCTGAGATTGTTAAGGCGGCGCCTGACGCTCTTTATGTTATAGTAAGCAATCCGGTTGACATTATGACATATGTATTTACCAAGATTTCCGGACTGCCGGAAAACCAGATTATTGGTTCCGGTACAATTCTTGATTCTGCACGCCTTCGCTGCGGTCTTTCCGAGCATTTTAAAGTGGCGCAGAAGAATATTCATGCCTATGTATTCGGTGAGCACGGAGACACTTCTTTTGTTCCGTGGTCAGGCGCATATATTTCAGGTGTGAGCGTTGACGAATATTATCAGCATGCCAAATTAATGGGTAAAGATGTGAAAGAACTTGACAAAGACGGTATGCTGGAATATGTTCGCAAATCAGGCGGTAAAATTATTCAGAATAAAGGCGCTACTTTCTATGCTGTTTCCAATTCTGTATGTAAGCTTTGCTCTATTCTTCTGGCAGCGTCCGACTCTATCACAACGGTATCTTCTATGATGCACGGTGAATACGGAATCGAGGACGTATGTTTAAGCACACTGACTCTTGTAGGCCCTAACGGTGTACAGGGAAAGATTCCAATGCGTATGAATAAGACAGAGATCGAACTTCTGAAGAAGAGCGCGGAGGCTTTAAAAGAAGTTATCGCACAGATTGATCTGAACTAAAGAAAGGACAACGGAAAATATGAAATACAGTTATTATCCGGGCTGTACCCTGAGAACAAAAGCCAGGGATTTGGACGAATATGCCAGAGCAAGTGCACTGGCGCTTGGTTTTGAACTGGAAGAAATTGAAGACTGGCAGTGCTGCGGCGGTGTTTATCCGCTGGGAACCGATGAGATTGCTACGAAGCTTTCCTCTGTCCGTACCTTAAATGCAGCCAAAGAAAAGGGTCAGGATCTTGTGACGATCTGTTCTGCCTGTCATCACGTGATCAAACGTGTCAACGATGATATGAGACATGTGGACGATATTCGTACCAGAGCCAATAACTACATGAAGTTAGAAGAGCCTTATGCCGGAGAGACAAATGTTCTCCACTATTTAGAGGTGTTAAGAGACCGCGTAGGATTTGATAAGTTAAAAGAAAAAGTAGTAAATCCTTTAAAGGGTAAAAAAATCGGCGCATATTACGGCTGTCTTCTTTTAAGACCGGGAAAAATCATGGCTTTTGACGATCCGGAAAATCCGAAGATTATGGAAGATTTTATCCGTGCATTGGGTGCGGAGCCGGTAATCTACCCTTATAGAAATGAATGCTGCGGCGGTTACATTTCCCTGAAAGAGAAAGAAATGGCGCAGAATATGTGTGAAAAGATTATGGACAGCGCAAAGGGCTTTGAGGCAGATATGCTGATCACTGCCTGTCCACTTTGCAAATACAACCTTTGCAGAAACGGAAACAACAGCATTCCGGTTTACTATTTTACAGAGCTTCTTGCTGAGGCTCTCGGGGTAAAAGAAACAAAGGAGGAGGCATAAGATGGAAGTTAAAATGAACGGAAAAAAAGCAGCAGAGCAAATCAAAGAAATTTCCGGTACAAACCCTCTGAAATGTATGAAATGTGGAAAATGTTCCGCAACCTGCCCTTCCTATAATGAGATGGATATTAAACCACACCAGTTTGTATCCTATGTGATCAACGAAGATATTGATGCGCTTGTAAATTCCAAATCTCTGTGGAAATGTCTTTCCTGCTTTGCCTGTGTGGAGAGATGTCCAAGAGATGTAAAACCGGGAAAACTGATTGACGCTGCAAGACAGCTGGTGGTTCGCCAGAAAGGCGGAAATTACCTTTTGGCAGACGAAATTCCGGAGCTTCTTGATCCGGAGCTTCCACAGCAGCTTTTAGTAAGTGCATTGAGAAGATACAGGAGGTAACCCAAGTGCAGAGGATAGGAGTATTTGTCTGTCACTGCGGAAGTAATATTGCCGCTACGGTAGACGTAAAGAAAGTAGTAGAAATTGCTGCAAAAGAACCCGGAGTTGTTCATGCAGAAGACTACCAGTATATGTGTTCTGAAGCAGGACAGGCTAAAATTCAGGAAGCCATTAAAGAGAAAAACCTCACAGGAATCGTTGTCTGTTCCTGTTCCCCGCGTATGCATGAGGCTACCTTCCGTAAAGCTGCAGAAAGAGCCGGCCTGAACCCATACATGGTGGAAATCGCAAATATCCGTGAGCACTGCTCCTGGATTCATAAAGATATGGAAGAGGCTACCGAAAAAGCGGTTATTCTTGCAAGAGCCGCAATTGCAAAGGTTCATCTGAATGCGCCTCTTCAGCCTGGCGAAAGCCGTGTCACAAAGAGAGCGCTTGTAATCGGCGGTGGTATTGCCGGTATTCAGACTGCGCTTGACATCGCAGACGCAGGCTATGAAGTAGACATTGTGGAAAAAACACCGAGTATCGGCGGAAGAATGTCTCAGCTTGACAAAACCTTCCCGACTCTTGACTGTTCCGCATGTATCCTTACACCAAAGATGGTGGAGGCAGCTTCCCATGAAAAGATTACAATCTATACTTACAGTGAGGTAGATAAGGTAAGCGGCTTTGTGGGAGATTTTACAGTAGATATCAAGAAAAAAGCGAGAAGTATTGATATAGATAAATGTACAGGCTGTGGTGCCTGCATGGAGAAATGTCCTTCCAAGAAGACACCAAGCGAATTTAACAGAGGCTTAAACAACAGAACAGCCATCTACACACCGTTTGCTCAGGCAATCCCGAATGTGCCGGTAATCGATCGCGATGCATGTATCAAGTTTAAAACAGGTAAATGCGGTCTGTGTGAAAAAGTCTGTCAGGCGGGCGCTATCGATTACACTCAGAAGGATGAAATCGTATCACAGAAATATGGAGCTATCGTAGTGGCAACAGGTTTTGATACGATCAAGCTTGATAAATACGATGAATATGCATACAACCAGAGCAAGGATGTCATTACATCCTTAGAGCTTGAGCGTATTATGAATGCTGCCGGTCCTACAAAAGGTCATTTAGAGCGTCTTTCCGACGGAAAAGCTCCAAAGGAAATGGTATTTATCCAGTGTGTGGGAAGCCGTTGTGCCGATGACAGAGGCAAGCCATACTGTTCAAAGATCTGCTGTATGTACACAGCAAAACATGCAATGCTCATCCGCGACAAATATCCGGATGTGAATGTTACGGTATTTTATATTGATGTGCGTACCCCGGGTAAAAACTTTGACGAGTTTTACCGTCGTGCCGTAGAGCAGTACGGGGTTAATTATATTAAGGGTCAGGTTGGAAAAGTTATTCCTCAGCCAAACGGCAAGCTGTTAGTACAGGGATCAGACCTTCTTGACAACAAACAGATTCTGAAAGAGGCAGACATGGTTGTTCTTGCAACTGCAATTGAGCCGAACCCGGATGTTCGTAAAATTGCCACCATGCTTACTGCCAGCATTGATACCAATAACTTCCTTACAGAGGCTCACGCGAAGCTTCGTCCTGTAGAATCTCCGACAGCCGGTATTTTCCTTTCCGGTGTGTGTCAGGGACCGAAGGATATTCCGGAGACAGTTGCCCAGGCAGGTGCAGCAGCAGTAAAAGCAATCGGCCTTCTTGCCAAGGATAAGCTGATGACGAATCCGTGTACAGCGAAATCCGATGAGCTTCTCTGCAATGGTTGTTCCGCATGTGCGAATGTATGTCCATACGGTGCAATTTCCTATGAAACAAAGGAAGTAAACGATCACGGTATCCGTGAAACAAGAAGAATTGCAGTTGTAAATACAGCCCTTTGTCAGGGATGCGGTGCTTGTACCGTTACCTGTCCGTCCGGTGCTATGGATCTGCAGGGCTTCTCTAACAGACAGATTTTAGCGGAGGTAGATGCAATATGTCGATAGAAAACAAGGAAGAATTCAGACCGAAGATCGTAGCGTTCTGCTGTAACTGGTGCAGCTACGCAGGTGCAGACCTTGCAGGAAGCAGCCGTCTTTCTTACCCGGCTGATGTGAAGATCATCCGTGTTCCATGTTCCTGCCGTGTGAATCCTATGTTTATCCTCCGTGCTTTTGAAAAAGGTGCTGACGGTGTAATCATGTGTGGATGTCACCCGGGCGACTGTCATTACAGCACCGGTAACTATTATGCAAGAAGACGTATGACGCTTCTTTTCTCCATGCTGGATTACCTCGGCGTTGAGAACGGCAGAACAAGAGTAGAGTGGGTTTCTGCAGCTGAGGGTGTGAAATTCTCTCAGACAATGAATGAATTTGTAGAAAAAATCCACTCCCTTGGCAAAAACGTAAGATTGGGGGATTTAAGATGCAGGAATTAATGAATCGTGCAAAAGAGCTTCTGGCAGACGGAACAGTAGCCCGTGTTCTCGGCTGGAAGGCCGGAGACTTATCTTACAATCCGGAGCCGGCATTTTTTGAGACAGAAGAATCCCTGAAGGATTTCGTTTATAACGGTTTCTGCGGGGCAAATTTAAGTAAATATATGATCGCAGCGTCTAAGTTTGAGGGAAAGACTCTGATATGTCTTAAACCCTGTGATACATATAGCTTTAATCAGCTGATTAAAGAACACCGCGTTGACAGAGAGAAAGCATATATTATCGGTGTCGGCTGCAAAGGTAAGCTTGATATCGAAAAGATCCGTCAGCAGGGTATCAAAGGTATTGAGAGTATTTCCGGAGCTGAGATTGAGGATGAGGCAGAGACTCTGACAATCCAGACAATCTATGGCGAAAAGACCTGTGCATACAAAGATGTCATGCTGGAGAGATGTCATGTATGTAAAGGAAAAGAGCATATGATTTATGACGAGCTTATCGGCGAGTCCAAAGATACAAAGGATGCAGACCGTTTTGCCGAGATTGAGAATATCGAGGCTATGAGTCCTGAAGAAAAGTTTGCATTTTTCCAGAAGGAATTAAGCAAATGTATACGCTGTAATGCCTGCAGAAATGTCTGTCCGGCCTGCAGCTGCCGTAAATGTGTTTTTGACAGTGATAAGTTTGACAGTTCCCAGAAGGCAAATGTGGATTCCTTTGAGGAAAAAATGTTCCACGTAATCCGTGCGTTCCACGTTGCCGGAAGATGTACAGACTGCGGCGAGTGTAGCAGAGTATGTCCGCAGGGCATTCCGCTTCACCTTTTCAATCGTAAAT
>Tibetan_p2__coassemble_2826_pt1 | contig 8948 bp, 5 predicted proteins | sample Tibetan_p2__metabat2_low_PE_011 | metagenome-assembled genome bin Tibetan_p2 | reverse complement strand
TGGTCGTGAGCAGGAAAAGCTTCATAATAAGAATTTCCGATTTACTCTGACTACCAACGGCGTTTTATTAAATGACGAGGTTATGGAATTCTGTAATAAGGAAATGTCCAATGTCGTATTAAGTGTGGACGGACGTAAAGAAGTGCATGACTTTATGCGTCCATTCCGAAAGGGAGCAGGAAGCTATGATCTGATCATGCCTAAGTTCCAGAAATTTGCAGAGTCCAGAAATCAGGACAAGTATTATGTGAGAGGAACATTTACCCATCATAATCTTGATTTTTCCAAGGATGTTCTTCATCTTGCGGACCTTGGTTTTAAACAGATTTCTGTTGAACCTGTAGTTGCAGAGGATACGGAGGATTATGCAATCCGTCCGGAGGATATTCCTCAGATTATGGAGGAGTACGATACTCTGGCAAAGGAAATGATCAAAAGGGAAAAAACCGGAAACGGCTTCAATTTCTTCCACTTTATGATCGACCTTACAGGCGGACCGTGCGTATATAAGAGACTGTCCGGCTGCGGCTCAGGTACAGAGTACCTTGCGGTAACACCGTGGGGCGATTTATACCCATGCCATCAGTTTGTAGGCGAAGAGAAATATCTTATGGGAAATGTGGACGAGGGAATTACAAGACCTGATATTCAGAAGGAATTCGGTCAGTGTAATGTATATACAAAAGAGGCATGTAAGGACTGCTTTGCACGCTTCTACTGCAGCGGCGGCTGTGCTGCCAATGCCTTCCATTTCCAGGGAGATATCAACGGTAATTATGAAATCGGATGCGAACTCCAGAGGAAGCGTGTGGAGTGCGCTATCATGATAAAAGCTGCTCTGGCTGAATAAGCCTTTGCGGACTAATGCATTAAAAGAAGGGAAAAACAATGAAAAAAAGTAAAGGAGTTGTAGTGCTTCTGCTCACCGCGATCCTTACCGTGTTTTTCTGCTACACAGCCGCAGTGGGCTTAGGACCTACAGGCACAGGTGCAGCGAAGAACATTAAAACAGGTCTCGATCTTGCAGGCGGTGTCAGCATTACATACCAGACCAAGGAAAGTAATCCAAGCAGCGAAGATATGGCGGATACCATTTACAAGCTGCAGAAACGTGTTGATCAGTACAGTACAGAGGCACAGGTAACAAAAGAGGGAACTGACCGTATCAACGTAGCAATCCCGGGCGTTACAGATGCCAATGCGATTCTTGCTGAATTAGGAAAGCCGGGTTCTCTGTGCTTTGTCGAAGCAGCAGATGAAGAGGGAAATGAAAATATCACTCTGGGCGAAACAGGCTACGTTCTTGCAAGAGACTTAGATGAGATCAGAGAAGCAGGAAGCGTTGTGCTGGAGGGCTACGATGTGGCAGCAGCAGAAGGCGGCGCATTCCAGGATCAGACAACAGGTTCCAAAGAATACGCAGTCAGCCTGACTCTTACAGAGGATGGAAAAAAGAAATTTGCAGAAGCTACAGAAAAGAATATCGGCAAACAGATTGCCATTATTTACGATAATAATGTAGTAAGCGCTCCGAATGTAAAAACAGCTATTCCTGATGGAAAAGCACAGATCGATGGAATGGGAAGCCTTGAGGAGGCACAGTCGCTTGCTTCTTATATCCGTATCGGTTCTCTGAGTCTGGAACTGGAAGAACTCCGTTCCAGCGTTGTAGCAGCGCAGCTTGGAGAGGAAGCGATTGCAACAAGCGTAAAAGCGGCAGCAATTGGTCTTGCAATCGTAATTCTGTTTATGATATTTGTATACCGCGTTCCGGGCGCTGTGGCATCCATTGCCCTGATTTTCTATACAGCGCTGATGCTGATTACTTTGAACGCATTTGACATTACCCTTACGCTTCCGGGTATTGCAGGTATTATTCTCGGTATCGGTATGGCGGTAGATGCCAATGTAATTATCTATGCGCGTATCCGTGAGGAAATCGGCGCAGGAACTTCCGTAAGAAATGCCATTAAAGCAGGTTTCAGCAAAGCGTTTTCCGCAATTTTCGATGGAAATATCACAACTCTTATTGCGGCGCTCGTGCTGATGTGGCTTGGTTCCGGTACAGTAAAAGGTTTTGCTTATACACTTGCACTCGGTATTGTCATTTCCATGTTTACAGCCCTGGTTGTTTCCAGAGTAATCATGTATGCACTTTACGCAGTGGGTGTCCGCGATGAAAAATTCTACGGAAGAACAGTAGAAAGAAAAGCAATTCAGTTCCTTGGAAAGAGAAAAGTATTCTTTATCCTTTCACTGCTCCTTGTACTCAGCGGTCCGATTCTCATGCTTGTGAACCAGCAGATGGGCAAGAAAGCGCTGAACTACAGCCTTGATTTCTCAGGCGGTACAGCTACAAATGTTACCTTTAACGAAGATATGGACATTAAGACCATTGACTCTGAGGTAGTTCCTGTAGTAGAAAAAGTGACAGGTGATAAAAATGTTCAGCCTACCAAAGTTGTCGGCTCCAATCAGGTAATCATCAAGACACGTTCTCTTGACCTTGATGAGCGTGAAGCGTTAAATAAGGCTCTTGTTGAGAATTTTGATGTAGATGAGAAACTGATTTCCGCAGATAACATTTCTGCTACAGTAAGTAATGAGATGCGTAAGGATGCGGCAATCGCCGTTATCGTAGCGACAATCTGCATGCTTCTTTACATCTGGTTCAGATTTAAAGATATCCGTTTTGCAAGCAGTGCGGTATTTGCGCTTCTTCACGATGTACTTGTTGTACTTGCATTCTATGCTCTTGCAAGAGTTTCCGTAGGTAACACGTTTATTGCATGTATGCTTACAATTGTAGGTTACTCCATCAATGCAACAATCGTCATCTTTGACCGTATCCGCGAGAATCTTCACGGAAGCAAACGTCTCGATGTACTTGAGGATGTGGTAAATGCAAGTATCACACAGACATTAACAAGAAGTATTTATACTTCTTTCACAACCTTCGTTATGGTAGCAGTGCTTTATATCATGGGTGTATCTTCCATCCGTGAGTTCGCAGCTCCTCTTATGGTAGGTATTCTTGTAGGCGCTTATTCATCCGTATGTATCACCGGTGCAATGTGGTATGTGATGAGAAAGAAATTTACAGGAAATGCACAGCCTGTAAAAGCGGTTGCAGGACCTGCTCAGGCAACAAAGAATACAGCCGGAAAGAAAAATGTGCAGGAAGCTCCGAAAGCTGACCCGAACCAGCCGAAGAAAAAAAACAGAAAAAGAGTAGCAGAACGTCTTGCAGCACAGGAAGCGGCAAAGAACGAAGAAAAATAAGATAAAACAATCCCGGGGTATTTTATATCTCGGGATGTTTTTCAAATTACAGGAAGTTTTCCGGGGAGAGTTTTCCTGTATTTTGAAAAGCAGAAGAGAAAACAGCAGGAGGAGTATAATGGAAAAGTGGGTATTGACTGCGAAGCGTGCAGATTTCGCGGGAATTGGAGAAAAATTTGGGATTGATCAGGTGGTTGCGCGTCTTATAAGAAATCGTGATGTGATTGAGGAGGAAGAAATACGAAAGTACCTTTATGGAGGGCTTGATGATCTGCCCTCACCCTGGCTTTTAAAGGATATCGAAAAAGCAGTGGGAATTCTTGAAAAAAAAATCCATGACCATGTAAAAATCCGGATTATCGGCGATTATGATATTGACGGAGTGACCTCTACCTATATTCTTTTGAAAGGATTAAAAAGGGTTGGAGCAGAAGTTGACACCTATATTCCGGACAGGGTTGCAGACGGTTATGGTATCCGCGCACATCTTATTGAGAAAGCGGCAGAAGACGGAGTTGACACGATTGTTACCTGCGATAATGGGATTGCCGCAGCGCAGGAAATACAGACTGCAAAGGAAAAAGGTCTGACTGTGATAATTACAGATCACCATGAAATTCCATATAGGGAAACAGAAAACGGACGGGAACTGATTCTTCCTCTGGCAGACGCAGTTATCAACCCGAAGCAGCCGGACTGTTGTTATCCCAATAAAAAAATCTGCGGTGCAGTCGTGGCTTTTAAGCTGATAACAGCTCTTTATGACAGGTTCGGGATATCGGAAACAGAGCTGGAGGATTATCTGGAGCTGGCTGCAATCGCAACAGTCGGCGATGTAATGGACCTTCAGGGGGAAAACAGAATTCTTGTCAAAGAAGGACTGAAACGCCTTGCCGAAACAAAAAATAAAGGTCTTCGGGCCCTGATACATACAAATGGACTGGGCGGCAGCAGAATAACCTCCTATCATGTGGGATTTGTTCTTGGTCCCTGCATCAATGCCAGCGGACGTCTTGATACTGCAGCCCGTTCTCTGGCGCTGTTGAACACAGAAGATGAAGACGAGGCTGCGAGGCTTGCAGGAGATCTCACTGCTTTGAATGAGAGCAGGAAGGCTTTGACAGAGAAGGGAAAGGAAGATGCCATAGAGCAGGTAGAAACGACAGAACTTAAAAATGACAGGGTTCTTGTAGTGTATCTTCCGGATTGCCATGAGAGTCTGGCCGGGATTATAGCAGGACGAATCAGAGAAAAATATAACAAACCTTCCTTTGTTCTGACGAAGGGGGAAACCTGTGTGAAGGGAAGCGGACGCTCGATAGAAGGATATTCGATGTTTGAAGAGCTGGTCAAATGCGCAGAACTTATGGTACAGTTCGGGGGACATCCAATGGCGGCGGGACTGTCTGTGGAGGAAGAAAACGTGGATCTTTTAAGACGGAGACTCAATGAAAACTGTACTCTAACAGAGGAGGATCTCCGACCGAAGGTTACCATTGACGTTCCTATGCCGATTTCGTATATCACAAAAAATCTGGTGGAGGAAATAAGTCTTCTTGAGCCGTTTGGAAAGGGAAATACCAAGCCATTATTTGCCCAGAAAAATCTTCGTGTTTTAGAAAGCAGGATTTTGGGCAAAAATCGAAATGTGGCAAAACTGCGCCTTATGGATGAAACCAGTGCGGTGATAGATGGAATGTATTTCGGAGAAGCAGAAGAATTTATACGGTTTGCAAAAAGCAGAGAAACTATCTCTGTTACCTATTATCCGGAGATTAACCGGTATATGGGAAAGGAAAATCTTCAGATTGTAATACAGAACTACTGTTGAAAAGATGCGAACCCTGTCGGGTTTGCATTGATTCTGGGGAAAAAAAGTGGTATACTATACATTATTTATTATGATAAGTTTTAACTGTTCAGAGATAAGGAGACAGATATGAAAAAAATAGAAGAATACGTTAGAAGTATTCCGGATTTTCCGGAACCGGGTATTATTTTCCGTGATGTGACAAGTATCCTGCAGAATGCAGACGGGCTTCAGCTTGCAATCGATTCCATGCAGGACTTTTTGAAAGATACAGATGTGGATGTGATTGTCGGTACAGAATCAAGAGGATTTATTTTTGGCGTACCGATTGCGTATAATCTTCATAAACCATTTGTTCCGGTACGTAAAAAAGGCAAACTCCCCTGTGAAACGGTATCTATGAGTTATGACCTTGAATACGGAAGTGCAGAGATTGAAATGCACAGGGATTCTATCAAACCGGGGCAGAAGGTTGCTATCATTGATGACCTTATTGCGACAGGAGGAACCATTGAAGCAGCAGTAAAGCTGGTGGAGGAGCTTGGAGGAGAAGTGGTAAAAATTGTTTTCCTCATGGAGCTTGCCGGACTTAAGGGAAGAGAACGTCTGGCGAAATATGATGTTGAATCCGTAATTGTATACGAAGGAAAATAAAGCACAGCAGATTGTGTATAGGCAGGTGAAACATATGGCAGAGACAAAAAGTACAGAAAATAAAAAAAATGCTGCGCAGACAGAACAGGCGAAAATTGATTCCGTGAAACGGGCGGATGCGGCGGTGAAATCCATGCATGATTTTACAGCACCTGAGGTATTATATGAGGAACTGATTAAAAGTGTGCGCAAATATCATCCGTCAACAGATATTTCGATGATACAGAGAGCATATGAAATTGCCAGTGACGCCCATAAAGACCAGAAAAGAAAATCCGGTGAGCCTTACATTATCCATCCTCTTTGTGTAGCGATTATCTTGGCGGATCTGGAGCTTGATAAGGAGACGATTGTAGCAGGACTTCTCCACGATGCAGTAGAAGATACCTGGATGACTGTGGAGGAAGTGTCTGACAGATTCAGTCCGGAGGTAGCGCTTCTTGTGGACGGCGTTACCAAATTGGGGCAGTTATCTTATTCTGCGGATAAGGTAGAGGTACAGGCTGAGAATTTAAGAAAAATGTTTCTTGCCATGGCAAAGGATATCCGTGTTATCCTGATCAAACTGGCAGACCGTCTCCATAACATGAGAACATTGCAGTATATGCGCCCTGAGAAGCAGCAGGAAAAAGCGAGAGAGACAATGGATATTTATGCACCGATAGCCCAGCGTCTCGGTATTTCTAAAGTAAAAGTAGAACTCGACGACCTTTCCCTGAAATATCTGAAGCCGGACGTTTACTATGATCTGGTTGAAAAAGTTGCTCTGCGTAAAAGCGAGCGTCAGAAATTTGTGAGTTCTATTGTCCAGCAGGTAAAACAGCATATGGAAGATGCAAATATTGATGCGCAGGTAGATGGACGTATCAAGCATTTTTTCAGTATTTATAAAAAAATGGTCAATCAGGATAAGACCATTGATCAGATTTACGATCTCTTTGCAGTTCGTATCCTTGTTGATTCTGTGAAAGATTGTTATGCTGCTCTTGGAGTTATCCATGAGATGTATAAGCCGATTCCCGGACGATTTAAAGACTATATCGCAATGCCGAAACCAAATATGTATCAGTCTCTCCACACGACCCTGATCGGTCCTAACGGACAGCCTTTTGAGATACAGATCCGTACCTACGAAATGCATCGTACAGCAGAATACGGTATTGCAGCACACTGGAAATATAAAGAAACATCAGACGGCAAGGCGCCTGTAGGCAAGAGTGAGGAAGAGAAGCTGAACTGGCTGCGCCAGATTTTGGAGTGGCAGAGAGACATGTCTGATAACAGAGAATTTATGAGCCTTCTCAAAAATGACCTCGATCTTTTTGCAGACAGTGTCTACTGTTTTACTCCTCAGGGAGATGTAAAAACACTGCCTAATGGTTCCACCCCTATTGATTTCGCCTACTGTGTACATAGTGCAGTAGGAAATAAGATGGTCGGCGCGAGAGTCAACGGGAAGCTTGTTCCCATCGAATATCAGATTCAAAATGGAGACAGAATCGAGATTATCACTTCTCAGAATTCACAGGGGCCAAGCCGCGACTGGCTGAAACTGGTTAAGAGTACACAGGCAAAAAATAAGATTAACCAGTGGTTTAAGAAGGAATTAAAAGAGGATAATATTTTAAAGGGTAAGGAGATGCTTGCCCAGTATGCAAAGGCAAAAGGCTATAAAATCAGCAATTATACAAAAAACCAGTATCTTGAAGCAGTTATGCGCAAATACGGCTTCCGTGACTGGGAATCTGTACTTGCCGCAATCGGACATGGCGGTCTGAAAGAAGGTCAGGTATTTAATAAACTGATGGAAGCCTATGATAAAGAGACGAAGAAGAATCTTACAGATGAACAGGTTCTCGAGGCTGCATCTGAGAATCAGGATAAGCTTCACATTGCCAAGAGTAAGAGCGGTATTGTGGTTAAGGGGATTCATGATGTTGCAGTACGTTTTTCTAAATGCTGCAGCCCGATTCCGGGAGATGAAATCGTGGGCTTTGTCACAAGAGGACGAGGAATTACAATACACCGTACAGACTGTGTTAATGTTCTGAATATGTCTGAAATTGACAGAAGCCGTTTGATAGAAGCGGAATGGCAGCGTCCGGAAGCAGCGAAAGCTTCTGAGAAATATATGGCGGAGATTCAGATTTATGCGAACAATCGTACGGGTATTCTGGTTGATCTTTCCAAAATCCTTACAGAGAAAAAGATTGATGTCCGCAGTATGAACAGCCGTATCAGCAAGCAGGAAAAAGCGACAATTTCGCTCAGTTTTGAAGTGACAAGCAAAGAAGAACTGAATTCTCTGATTGAAAAGATTCGCCAGGTAGACAGCATCATAGATGTAGAGCGTACAAGGGGATAAAGTTCCCTGTACGTTTTCGGAAAAGGTTACTGAGAATCGATTGAACGGTAATCAGAAAGGAACAGTGAAATGAAATCAGAATTACAGAAATGTATCCTTGGTTCGGTATATACCAACTGTTATTTTTTACAGAATAAAGAGACAGGGGAGCTTCTTATCGTAGATCCGGCAGCCAATGCAGAGAAGATTTTTCAGCAGGTTTCCCAGATGAACGGCAAGCCGGTGGGTATTCTTCTTACACACGGTCATTTTGACCATATCCTGGCAGCCAATGAGGTAAAGGAGAAATATAAGATTCCCATATATGCCTGTCGTCAGGAAGAAGAGATGCTTCGTGAGCCGTCAGTAAATATGACTGCTTATTATGGAGAGGGATGTTCTGTGAAGCCGGACAGATTTTTAAATGACCTGGATGTTTTTGAGGCGGCAGGTTTCTCTGTTCAGATGATTCATACACCCGGACATACGAAAGGAAGCTGCTGTTATTATATCCGTGAGGAGGGAATTTTGTTCAGCGGAGATACCCTGTTTTACGGTTCGGTAGGAAGAACAGATTTCCCGGGAGGAAGCACGGCTGAGATTGTGAGAAGCCTTCACAAGCTTCTGGAATCCCTTCCGGAAGAGACGGATGTTTATCCGGGGCACGATGCGGCAACGACCATTGGATATGAAAAGAGGTATAATCCATTTGTATAAAATAGGTATTGTGTTTCTTGACACAGAATTTGAACATGACGTATATGAATTGATTAAAGCGTTTTATCCGGAGGCGGAGATCCATACTTTCTGCGAAGAGACAGAAGGAGAGTATGACCTCCGCTTCCGTGTGGAACGGGA
>Tibetan_p2__coassemble_2735_pt1 | contig 9325 bp, 8 predicted proteins | sample Tibetan_p2__metabat2_low_PE_011 | metagenome-assembled genome bin Tibetan_p2 | reverse complement strand
GCCGTCGGCATCAACTGTTCCGTCGGCCCGGATCAGCTTGTTTCCGTCATTCGCAACATCAAAGAAAGTGTGTCTATTCCGGTTGTCGCCAAGCCCAATGCAGGTATGCCTCTTATTGATGAGTATGGCAATGCGCAGTACAGTATGTCTGCCAAAGAATTTGCGAAGCATATGAAGGTTCTGGTGGAGAACGGCGCCTCTGTTATAGGCGGCTGCTGCGGGACAACGCCGGAGTATATTGAGGAGACTGCGAAGCTATTGGCACTTTAATCATTTCTCATCTTATCTAAAAGTGCCATCACTGTACATTATTTCAAAATGTAGTACAGAGATGGCACTTATTCTTTATTTATTTTCTTCATTAATCATTGCAGCAATATTCATAGCCGGCAGCACAACAGGCTCCATTCCCGGCTGGGTTGTTACTATGGAAATATAGCTCCTTATATACGGAAACATGATCGCTATCATATTTTTCTTTAAAATATCCACATTTTGCTGTTGCGTAACAAAAATCGCTCTTCCCTTCACCCTGATAAAAACCTTTTCTTCCTCGTCAGACACTATTGTAACCAGAAACACCTCGAAAACATCTTCTGTAAGTATGCGCATACTGTGTTCAACTTCAACATTCAGTTCTAACTCGCCTAAATCACCATCTTTTTTTCTGAAAGTACTCTCCGTAATTTCCATTTTCTCCAACACAAGAGAGCTTTCATATTTAGCCTTCACTTTCATACATTTCTCCTAACATGCCTCTGCATAATCTTCCAATAAAGAAAACTCACACATCATAGTTTCTGTATTAATTCTATTACCGAAATATTCAAAATATGGTTGATGAAATTCAAAAGCACGGACTACATCTTCATCTGTAATCTCGTGAACTTTCAAACCATTTTTTATTACCGGGGCATCATTTATCTCACTCAGTTCAACATCATATTTTTCGCATAACAAAAGAAATAAGTCCTTATCAAACATCATATCACCTCTTCCTGCTCATTATATATCAATTTCGTTGATTTGATACACTCTTTTTGGGATACACAAATTTGTCTTTCTTTAAATTTAATTCCAATTATATCCATTATTTTTTGTTGATTTTCTCTTTCAGCGGGACTTCTTTTACACGTATAGCCCGCACAAGTTTTTTGAAACGTTCCTATGATTACGGATATCCCCTTGCGTATCTTATAATAATCGAAAAAAACAGCACGCATCTTCCCGTCATCAAATATTGGCATTTGTCCAGAACACTGCTCCTTTATTTCCTGAAGAGTTTGTAAGGTTTCTGTCATAAAACAATCCAACTGTTTATTATCATCCAAATCCAATACTTCTTTATCTGACGCTTCTATCTCAGCTTCAAATATTATGCCTCCACAGCTCTTATTTTGCAAAGATATCGTCGATGCCCACCATAATGCTTTTTCATAATCGTCAAAAAAATATACTCCCTGTCCCAACCAATGATCAGTACGATAACTACATTTGTCAGGATCCAAACCGTTTTTCTCTATATCTTCCCGATGCCTTAAACAGGTTCCATGATATCCTATCTCTTTCATTTTTTCACTCTTATTCCAGATGCTTAAGCCACTATGCAAAATCACATCCTATAAACCAACCACATTATAATATTTACATTCAAAATATATATTTATCGTAGCATATCCTACTTCAGAATACAACCTTCATCTTTTTTATTTGACTTTTATTGCCTTCTCCGGGCACATTTCCTGACAGCAGAAGCAACGGATACATTTCCTGTAGTCGTATACAGGAGGCTTGTCACGACCTTTTTGGAAGTCTACGGCTTTTCCGGGAACAGGACAGCTTTTGACGCAGATGCCGCAGCGGATACAGCGCGCCTCATCAATGTAGGGCTTCTTCTGGAAGAGTTTCAGAGCGCCTGCCATCTTGGTCCAGATATTGTGACGTACTTCTGTCCGGTCAACATTGAAAGAAGGGTTTCCGTACCGGCTTACAGCCTCGGTCATGGATATTTCCCCTTCCGGTGTCAGAAGCTCGATTTCCTCTTCTTTCCATGTGCCAAGTCCCATCTTCTCTCCGTGATAATTGGTAGGCACCATCTCCGGCTTCAAATGCACAAGACGGCAAAATACGCTGTCAAGGGCAACCGGGTCTTTTGAGACAAGCATTACTTTCATAGGAGTGGGATCGCCGGAGCCCGGCCCGTTCCCCTCCATTGCCACGATTCCATCCATGATGTACAGCCTGGGCGCAACATATTTATTGAGATCCACAAGCATCCGCGCAAAGCTATCTGCACTGGGATACAACGTATGCCCCTTTGCCTTGTGAAGCCCGTAAATAAAGCCATAACTATTCTTCACAGCCCCTGTCACACGTTCCAGAGCATGGGTCTTCATCTTACACAGAGAAATCACACAGCCCGACTCAAGAAGTTCTTTCGGAATCACAAATTCCTTTGCCTGTACTCCCTGCGGATACTTTACAGAGATTCCCTGCGAATAATCAATCGCAGGAATCTCATATTTCTCAAGATAGGTATCCATTCCCGTACCTTTGATGACAGCCTTCGTGGTACCGTGACCGCAGGAATCTGCAAGCACCAGATTTTGATAGCCTTTTTCCCTGAGAATCCGCGCAAAAGCCCCTACAACTACAGGATGGGTAATAACTGCCTTCTCTACCTCTGCTCTTTTCAAAAGATTAGGTTTCAAAAGAATTTTTTCTTCTTTCTTTATCAGGCTTTCTATCCCGCCGAGAAGCTCCAGCGCTTTTTTCAGCAGCGTATATATATTTTCTTCTTCATACTCCTCACAAGGGAGAAGAATCACTTTACTTTTCATCTTTGTTCTCCTGATATCTTAAATCCGTACATCGGACTGCCTTACGCACCGGAAGAATGCTGGCAGGCACTACAGACAATCCGTCTACACCCATCTGCAGAAATTTTTTCGTCAGATGCGTATCCGCCGCCAGTTCACCGCAGATATAGACGGGACAGCCTTCCTGATGCCCTGCATTCACTACCATCTCAATCATTTTCATCACTGCCGGATGATGGTCATTGTATTTACTGCGAAGAAGCGGATTCTGTCTGTCCATGGCAAGTGTATACTGTGTCAGATCATTTGTTCCGAGGCTCAGGAAATCTACTCTTTTTGCCAGTTCCCGACTGATCATGACAGCAGCGGGCGTCTCCACCATAATTCCCGTCTTTATATCTTTATAAGGAATTTTTTTCTCTTTCAGCCCCGCTTTCACTTCTTCTATCAGTTTCTCAATTTCATCCATTTCCTCCTCTGAGGAGATCATCGGATACATCATTGCCAGATTTCCGTAAGCGCTTGCACGTAAAATCGCACGAAGCTGCGCTTTAAACATTCTTTTCCGGTCAAGACAAAGGCGGATTCCCCTGTTTCCCATAATCGGATTGGCTTCATCCGGAATATCCAGATATTCTGCCTGCTTATCCGCTCCAAGGTCTGCCGTGCGGATAACTGCCATATGATCTCCCATTGTTTCGGCTATTTTACGGTAAGCAAAGAAAAGTTCGTTTTCTCTTGGGTAATTCTCGCGCCCAAGGTATTGAAATTCACTTCTTAAAAGTCCGATTCCTGCAGCGCTGTAATAAAGAACACTGCTCAAATCGTCCATATTTCCAATATTTGCATAAATATTTACTTTTTTACCGTCACGAGTCACATCCGGCATACTTCGAAGCTCAAGAAGTTCTTCCCTTTCCTTTAAATCTGCCTGTCTGCGAATGTCGTATTCTCTGAGGAGTTCCTCGTCTGGGTCAATGTAAAAAGTACCGTTGTAGCCGTCTATGATAGCATACTCCCCTTCCCAGTCCATATCCGCTTCAATTCCCACAAGCATGGGCAGATTCATGCTTTTCGCCATAATGGAGGCGTGAGAAATATCGGAGCCCTGATGGGTAACAATTCCAAGAAGTTTTTCTTTGTCCATTTCCATCAGCTCCGTTGGAAAAATATTTTCCGTGACAAGAATAACAGGTTCATCTCCCAGATCAATTTTCGGAGAAATCCCCCCCAGCGCTCCGATCAGGCGATCTGACAGAAGACGGATTCCCGCAATCCTCTCCTTGATCACTTCTTCCTCCAGATTCCGGAAGGTTGATGTGATTTCATCTTTTGTTGTCATAACCGCATATGCGGCATTGACTTTCTCATTTTGAATAATGCTTTCTATGGCTTTTTTGAAGCTTTTACTGTTCAGGATTTTTTTCTGAGTGAGAAAAACATCAGCTTCCGCCCCTGCGGACGCTGCATACTCTTTATAGCGGGCATCCAGTTCTTCTTCCACTTTCTGACAAGCTTCTCCAAAAATTTCCAGTTCTGTTTTTACATTACTCACTACATACTGACGTATGCGATGTTCATTTCTCTGATAATACAGTATTCTGCCGATGGCGATTCCTGAGAAGGCTATGGAACCTTTATATATTTCCATCTTTTATCCCCCTTGTTATTACAGCCAAATCCTGATTCGGATTTGGCTGTTTGTTTTTTTCTATGTAGTTTTGCTGTCAGATATCAGTCGCAGGCTGCCTTAAATTCTGTCCAGTTTTTGTTATACTGTTCTTCGGCTTCCTGACTTACGTTCTGTACGATTTCGCCTTTGGTCACATCGTCAGGAACTACGAGATTTTCATTTACAAATTCATCGGCTGCTTTATTTGTGCTGTAGTAACCGATGTAGTTGGTGCACTGTGCGGCAATCTCCGGCTGCATCAGATAATCCAGGAAGGAATATGCTGCGTCTTTATTCGGCGCCTGGCTCGGAATAAAAGCTCCCATGATTCCGAATCCAAGACCCTCTTCCGGATATACTACCTTAAGATCAGGATTTTCTGCAAGAGCTGCAGTCACCTGAGAAGTATAAAGAAGAGCCACGCTTGCCTCTCCGTTTAAAAGCGCATTCTGGGTATTGTCATCCTGAATCATACGCACATTGGTAGCAAGCTCCTGAAGCTTCTTTCCGGTCTCCTTAATGACGTCTACATCCTCTTCATTCATACTCTTTCCGAGAGACAGCTGGGTAATGCCATTGATCACACGGTAATTTCCCACCAGCGCAATACTGTCTTCCAGAGATTCATCCCAGAGATCACTGTATCCCTTGATATCAAGATCAACCTGCTCCGGATCATATACGATGAGAGGGATTCCTGCTCCGTACGGCACTGTATAGGCATCTTCCGGATCGTAGAACTGTCCCTGGTATAAAGGATTGATATTTCCGATATTTTCCAGAGATTCTTTATCCAGCTCCTGGGCAAGACCGTTTGCGATAACGGTTTCCAGAATGTAATCATCTGCGATTACAAAATCATAGTCTCCGCCCTTCGCCATGGAAAGCTTCTCAAACATTGTCTCATCTGTATCAAAATTGGAGTAAATGACCTTAACTCCTGTCTCTTCTTCAAACCCGTCAAGGACTTCCTGAGGGAACATTCCCTGCCAGGTAAAAAGTACCAGTTCCTTGTCGTCTCCCGCGTCCTTGAATCCTGTCAGAACGCTTCCTGCAAGTGCAGCGCACATCAGCACTGCTGCCGCTCTTTTCATCTTCATTGCAAAACTCCTTTCTGCAAAACCATGATGTCGTCAGTTACTTTGCTTTTACCTTTGTCCAGAGCTCCGCAAACAACTGCTTGATCTGCGGTTTCTGGTAGGCAAAGATCTCGCTGTTTGGATTATCCGTTTCCGGTATGTAGGAGCCGACTCCCGCATATTCTCCGTCACGCATTGTCTCAAAAGCGCTCTTTACAGTAGAAGTATACCCTACTTCTTCCGTATTGGAAAGAGCAGATTTCTCACTTATCATAAAATTAATAAATTCATGGGCCAGTTCTGTCTCACTGCAGTCCTTTGTAATGACCATAGCATCGTACCACAGGTTGGTTCCCTCCTCAGGCGTATAGTACGCAAGATTCGGATTTTCGCTGATAATGTAGGACGCGTCTCCGGAATAAACCACTGCCAGAGCCTTGTTTCCGGAAATCATATTGTCGATTACGTCGTCTCCTGCATAAATCGGCTCCATGCTGTCTCTTTGATGGATCAGCCACTGGTACGCTTCCTCGATTTCCTTCTCGCTGGTAGTATTCATGGAATAACCCAGAGCCTTCAAGGCAATCATAAAGGAATCCCTCTCGGAATCGTACATATAGAGATTTCCCTTATATTTCGGATTTGTCAGAAGATTCCAGCCATCCTTTAAGTCAGCCTCGTCAACCACTGTGGTATCGTACAGGATTCCCACTGTTCCGTAGAAATACGGACAGGAATAGCGATTTCCCGGGTCATAGCTTCTGTTGACTACCTCATCCTTAAGATTCTTTTTATTCGGAATGAGATCCCAGTCAAGATGCTGAAGGTATTCTTCCTTGATCAGACGTTCGATCATATAGTCGGAAGGAACCAGGACATCATAAGTTTCACCACTGGAAAGCTTGGTGTACATCATCTCATTGGATTCAAATGTCTCATATACCACTGTACAGTCATATTCTTTTTCAAATTCCTCCAACAGGTCGGCATCAATATACTCTCCCGCATTGTAAACCTTCAACATATGTTTTCCCTGTGCCACATAGCCCCACTTCACAAGTCCCACAGCTACTGCAGCCACCAGAACCAGGGAGAGGATTTTTCTTGTTTTCCTGTTGATTCTGCCTGTTGTAAACTTCTTAAACACAGGCATAAGATTGGACAGGGCAAGTACCAGTATAATGACAACTATTACAATGGTTGACAATGCATTGATGGTCGGATTGATTCTCTTCGTCATGTTATAAACAACAATGGAGATATTTTTCACACCATTTCCTGACACGAAGTAAGAAATAACGAAATCGTCAAAGGACATGGTGAAGGCAAGAAGTGCGCCTGCAAAAATACCCTCTTTGATCATCGGCACAATAACTTTGGTCAGCGCCTGATACGGTGTCGCACCAAGGTCCATGGCCGCATTTGCCATATTCGGGTCAAGTCCTCTTACTTTCGGGTATACGCTTGTGATCACATAAGGCGTACAAAAAGCAATATGCGCCAGAAGCATTGTCATATATCCTTTTCTGAAGCCCAGCGAGGAAAACAGCAGCATCAGACCGATGGCTGTCACAATCTCCGGATTCAGAATCGGAATGTTGTTTATATTTAAAAGCAGCTCCTTTACCACTTTCTTTGACTTGGAAAGACCGATAGCTGTTATTGTTCCAAGCACTGTGGAAATCACCGTTGCAAGGATGGCAACTGTAACGGATACGTAAACTGCTTTGCTTACCTCTACATTCTTTAACAGCTCGCCGTACCAGCGAAGAGAAAAGCCTGTAAATCTGGTCAGAGATTTCGATGAGTTGAAAGAAAAAATCATCGTTACCAGAATCGGCAGGTAAAAAAATGCAAGGCAAAGCAATACATAAAATCTTGAAAAAATACTCTTTTTACTTTTCATCTTCCCCCTGCTCCTTATTCATCTTTGTCCATTTTTTTCATAAAGCTCATAAAAATCAGAATGAGCACTGCCAGTATCAGGGAAATGGCGCTTCCGAAGTTCCAGTCTCCCACAGAGATAAACTGAGATTCGATCAGGTTACCGATAAGCATATACTGTCCGCCGCCGAGAAGCTTCGGAATAACAAACGTAGAAATGGAAAGGAGGAATACCATCATAATTCCATTGAGGACACCCGGAATAGAAAGCTTCCAGATGACTCTCGTAAAGGTCTGGAGCTTATTTGCCCCCAGATCATAAGCCGCCTCAATATAAGATTTATCCATCTTGCTTAAGGAAGTATGGATAGGAATGATCATAAACGGCATAAAGTTACACACCAGGCCCACGATTACGGAAAAATCCGTATACATCATGGAAACCGGGGAAATCCCCACTATACCCAGAAGGTAATTGATGATTCCGTTGTCTGATAAAAGGTTCATCCACGCATAGGTACGGAGCAGCATATTGATCCACATGGGAATCGTCACAAGAAGAATCAGGAGGCTCTGTACCTTCTCTGAAAATTTGGAGATAATGAAAGCAAGAGGATAACCTGCAACAAGACAGATCACCGTTGTGATGATACCCAGTTTAAAGGATTTCAAGATAACGCTTAAGTAGGTTGTCTCCAGGAATTTCGCAAAGTTTTTCCAGGTAAAGGCAAGAGTCAGTACCTCATTTCCTTCTTCTGTAAAAGCGTAAAGTGCAATCAAGATCAGCGGGATAACGATGATCACAAACGCCCATACAAGGTAAGGTTTGATCAGATGCTTGAATTGTTTCATCAGTAAGCTCCCATCCTGCACATAACATGGATGTCTTCCGGCCCGAATTTCAGTCCCACATTCCGTCCGACTTCCGCATAATCTGTTGTGTGTACCATATAGGTACGAAGCTCTGTTTCCACCAGAATCTCATAATGAACCCCTTTAAAGGTGATGTTTTTTACAACGCCTTTAATCTGTGCCTGATCCGGATCCACAATATCCAGATCCTCCGGTCTTAATACAACCTCAATTTCTTCCATGTCCTCGAATCCCTTGTCTACACATTCGAAGCGGAATCCGTCAAATTCCACAAGGTAATCTCTGACCATCACACCGCCAATAATATTGGATTCTCCGATAAATTCTGCAACAAAACGGTTTTCCGGCTCATTGTAAATATCGGTCGGGCTTCCAATCTGCTGAATCTCACCGTTATTCATGACAACGACAGTATCTGACATGGAAAGCGCCTCCTCCTGGTCGTGTGTGACATAGATAAAGGTGATTCCGACTTCCTGCTGGATTTTTTTCAGTTCCACCTGCATCTGTTTACGGATTTTTGCATCCAGCGCACCTAACGGTTCGTCAAGGAGAAGCACCTTCGGCTCATTGACAAGGGCGCGGGCAATGGCAACTCGCTGCTGCTGACCTCCTGAAAGAAGGGTGACATCTCTCTTTTCAAATCCTTCCAGACCTACCATTTTCAGCATGCGCTCTACTTTCTGAGCCACAACAGTCTTGTCTACTTTTTTCAGATTCAGCCCGAAGCCAATGTTTTCCGCTACATTAAGATGAGGAAAAAGTGCATATTTCTGGAACACGGTGTTTACCTCTCTTTTATAAGGAGGCAGTTTGGAAATCTCAATTCCGTTAAAAAGCACCTCTCCGCCGCTCGGCTCTTCAAAGCCTGCGATGATACGCAGCGTGGTTGTTTTTCCACAGCCGCTTGGTCCCAGCAGTGTAAGGAATTCTTTTTCATATATATCAAGATTGATTCCTCTGAGAACCTGCTGGTCGTCAAAGTTCTTTGTCAGATT
>Tibetan_p2__coassemble_2599_pt1 | contig 9900 bp, 7 predicted proteins | sample Tibetan_p2__metabat2_low_PE_011 | metagenome-assembled genome bin Tibetan_p2 | reverse complement strand
GAGTCGGAGATAACGTTACACTCGGCGTCGGCGTTGCACTCGGTGTTGGCATTACACTCGGTGTTGGCGTTACACTCGGTGTTGGAATCACAGTCGGCGTAAGAACCGCAGTCGGCGTCGCTGCTGGCAAAGGAGTCGACAATGAACCTTGTGGTATAGCAGGCTCCAATGGCACTTCCGGCTCAGGGGGAAGTGGCCGTATATAGTACGGCTCAGGAAATATCTGCCCGTTATAAGAAGGCGTTTCTTCCATCCAGAAATCCTCCCTGAACTCCCCTTGATTCCACTCCGGGTTCTGCTCTGTCGGGCTCGGCGCCTCCTGCATAGGGCCCGGATACGTCTGCCCGTTTCCATTCTGCGGCGTAGAAGTCCCCTGCTCCCAGAAAGAATCTCCCTGATATTCTCCTGTTCCGATTTCCACATCAAACCCGCCAAACTCCATCGCCATTACGGAGACTGCTGCAAAAAATACCACTCCTGAAACACCTCCGGCAAAAATTGTCATCCATTTATGTATTCTGCCTTTTCGTCTTCTCACGATTATCCCCCTTTCTTCCTGTTTTCTCTCTCATCTCTTTTTCCCAGATTTCCAGATTCCTTGCGCTTCCCTCTTCCAGACCACCCTCTTTTTCTTTTTTCTGATATTCTTTCCACAATTCCATAGCCCCCTCTTTTTGTCCTGTTCGCAAAAGAAACATCCCATAGTCTCCGTAAATTTCACGAAAGCTTCCATCATATCTGAGAATCTGCTCATAATAGAGCGCCGCCTGTTCTTCATCTCCTGTAAGCACACGATTCTGAGCCAGCAGCTTCATAATCCGTCTGTACTCATATTTCCCCCTGTACTGACGCAGAAGTTCCTTCAAAAGCTTCTCCGCCTCATCGCATAAGGCTTTCCTGTCTTTGGGCTGTCCTTTAAGAACTTCCTCTTTATAATAAAAATCTGTGACCATTGTTATTCTGTCCTGAAAATCAGGCTCTCCTTTTTTCTTTCCGCCCAAAAGCAACACACCGCTGACAAACAGCAAAAGCATTGCAATCACCCCTGCCAGAATCCACATTATTTTTCCTTCCGGTCTCCTGCGAAGCTTCTGAAATTTTTTGCCCAGAGTTTCCATATCCTGATAGCGCAGCTTCTCTTCCCTGATACAGCAGCGCGCAAGTATCAGAGCAAGTCCGGGAAATACTGCAAATCTGTATAACGCACTTTTGCCGGTAAGAACTTCCAAAGTTCTGCCAAGACCGTAGATATCACTTGCCGCACTGATTCGTCCTTCATATTGTTCAGGTGCAGCAAATCCCTCAGTTCCCATACAAACTCTCTGTGTCTTTTCATAACCTGCCACTGCACTTCCAAGGTCAATGAGGAAGAGTTTTCCGCTTTCTGACAGCATCAGATTCTCCGGTTTCAAATCTCCGTAGAAAACCGGAGGCTTTCTTCCGTGAAGATACCCCAATACCTGTGTAAGAGAAATACCGAAACCGATTATCTCCTTTACCGTGAATATCTTCCCCTTACGAAGAAGTTCTCCAAGCGTTTCTCCCTTGATATACTCCATAATGATATAACAATTTTTACTGTTCTCATCATAGTCTACCATTTTAGGGAGCGAATCGTGCTCCATAGATGCCAGAAATCTGGCCTCTTTTTTTCCTGAAACAGGAAGCTCTTTTACTGCCCGCAGAGTCCCCAATTCCAGATCCCGTGCCAGATAAACTCTGGCATTTCCACCTTTTCCAATCTGTTCCAGAATACAATAACGATTTTTTAAAACAGTTCCAGTCAATTCAATAACAATCATCTCCTGTCTGCATTCAAATGTAAAAAATAATAAAAATCATACATGGAAAAACCTGCCAAAAGACCTTCGGCAAGTATATTTTGATTAAGATATTTTTCATATTAGCACGTATTATACTTCTTGTATAGTCCTCTTTCCTAAAAAAGTTATAAACAACTTATAAATTTTCTCTCTATTTTCTTTTAATAGTCGTAAATCAGGATAAACTATGCTATAATAACGATATTATAACTCGTAAAACACGGAAGCCTGTTTATTGATTTTTCCCCAACCAGACTTCTTTTGCACAAACAAGAAATGAGGTGTGTTTTATGCTAAAAAACTGGGAACCTCCAGAAATACCTGAAAAAGAAGAATTAAAACAGCGTCTTGACGCCGCAAGCAGCAAGCTGTATAAAATGCAAATGCAGATTAAAGAATGCAAGCTTCCTGTTTTGGTACTTTTTGAAGGTTGGGGCGCTTCCGGAAAAGGAAGTACCATCGGCAGAGTAATCAAAAATATTGACCCGCGTTTTTTCAAAGTTGCTACTATGTCCTCCCCCTCCAAAGATGAACTTCGTCGTCCTTTCCTGTACCGTTATTTCAAGCAGATTCCTGAAGAGGGCAAATTTACCTTTCTGGACTCCGGTTGGATGGAGCAAACCTGTAAGGATTGTCTCGACGGTCTTGACGAAGATGCCTATTCTAAAAGAATCGAAAGTATCAAACGATTCGAACGGCAGCTTACAGACAACGGTTATCTTGTCCTGAAGTTTTTCATGCATATCGAAAAAGACGAACAAAAAAGCCGCATGAATACACTTCTTCAATCACCGGATACTTCCTGGCGGGTTTCTGATTTTGATGCATGGCAAAATAAACACTACAAGAAATGCCGCAAAATTTTTGATTATTACATGACCGATACCAATCTGTCCACCTCTCCCTGGTATATCGTAGATGCCACTGACAGGAAATGGGCAGAGCTTCAGGTTATGGAAACTATGGTAAGTAATATTGAGGTTGCCTTACAGAACAGTGCGCACTCCGCTCCCCTTCTGCAGAATGTTTTTCCTCTGACAAAGCTTCCCAGACTTTCGGAAATCGAACTGAAAAACAAAACTATAGAGGATGAGGATTACAAAAAAGAACTGAAAAATCTTCAGAAAAAACTCCGGGAACTGCACAATCGAATTTACCGCAAACGAATTCCTGTTATCATCACCTATGAGGGATGGGATGCAGCCGGAAAAGGCGGCAACATCAAACGAATTACAGAAGCTCTTGATCCCCGCGGCTTCGAGGTACATCCTGTCGCAAGTCCGGAACCTCATGAAAAATCCCGTCATTACCTCTGGAGATTCTGGACACGTCTTCCCAAAGACGGTCATATCGCAATTTTTGACCGCACCTGGTACGGCCGTGTTATGGTGGAACGACTGGAAGGCTTCTGTCGGGAAAATGACTGGAAACGTGCTTACAATGAAATCAATGAATTCGAAAAAGAGTTGTCAGACTGGGGAGCTGTAATTATCAAATTCTGGGTACAGATTGATAAAGATACTCAGCTTGCCCGGTTCACTGACCGGCAGAACAATCCGGAAAAACAATGGAAAATCACAGATGAAGACTGGCGTAACCGCGAAAAATGGGATGCCTATGAAGTTGCAGTCAACGAGATGCTGGCTAAAACGAGTACCGTTTATGCTCCATGGCATGTTCTGGAATCCGTAGACAAAAAATATGCCCGTATCAAAGCTCTGAAAATCGTGATAAAAGAACTGGAAAAAGCGCTTAAATAACAGATACAACAAAGCAAAGCCCTGAGAGTCTTATTCATACTCTCAGGGCTTTTTTATAACAGTATTTACATTCTTTCCGGTGCAGAGAATCCAAGAAGATCAATACTTGTCTCCAGAACTCTCTTTGTAAGAGAAAGAAGCTGAATAAAGGAATTTTTCTGTGCTTCATTTTCTTCACTCAGAATCTTTGTACCGTGATAGAAGCTGTTAAACGCATTGGATACCTCGTAAATATAAGCGCAAATCTTATGAGGTGCTTTTTCTTCGATAGCATTTTCTATCGTAGCTCCGAATCCGGTAAGCTGAAGCATCAGATTCTTCTCACTTTCATTTACAGCGCTTAAAATCTCGCCAGTCTCCAGATTTCCGCCCTCTTCCACAAAACGGTTCAAAATAGATTTGATTCTTACGATTGTATAGAGGATGTACGGACCTGTATTTCCTTCAAAAGAAGTAAATCTGTCAATATCGAAGATATAATCCTTGGTTGCCTGATTGGAAAGATCTCCATATTTAATTGCGGAAAGACCTACGATTTCTGCAGTTCCTCTTGCGTCTGTATCTTTAACGCTTCTGTTCTCTACAATCTTGGTATACATTTCCTCATCAATATCGGCAATCAGATTCTCAAGTCTCATAACACCGCCGTCTCTTGTTTTAAATGGTTTGCCATCCTTGCCATTCATGGTACCAAAACCAAGGAAGGAAAGCTTCGTATCCTCTTTTACAAGACCGGTCTTTCTTGCACAGCGGAATACCTGAATGAAATGAAGCTCCTGACGTTTATCAACAACATACAGAATCTCATCCGGATTAAATAATTTCATACGCTCTACAATTGTTGCAAGGTCTGTCGTTGTATAAAGAGATGCTCCGTCAGATTTCAGAAGCATACACGGAGGAATTTCCTTGGTATCATCCTCTTCTTTTACGTCTACCACAAGCGCTCCCTGATCCATGTATGCGAATCCTCTGTTTTTCATATCCTCAACCATATCCGGAATATACGGCTGTGCATCGGATTCTTTCTTCCATAAATCAAAGGATACGTTCAGGTTGCTGTAATTACGTTTCAGGTCTGTAACAGAAACATTCATAATGTGATTCCACAAAGCCATATAGCCCGGTTTTCCCTGCTGGAGAAGATGTGTTGCCTCCAGCGCTTCATTGCGGTATTCTTCGTCAACTTTAGACTTGCCGCTGGCACATGGATAGATTTCTTCCAATTCACTGATAGTAAATGGAGCTTCCTCCGGATACTCTCCGACATAGGAATCGTCGAAATATACGAGCTCTGGTTTTCTGTGACGAAGCTCTGTAATGATCAGTCCCATCTGAAGTCCCCAGTCACCGAGATGTACATCGCCGATTACTTTATGCCCTACAAAACGACCGATTCTCTTAATACTTTCGCCGATAATCGCAGAACGGAGATGACCTACATGAAGCGGTTTCGCTACATTCGGTCCGCCGTAATCAATGATAATTGTCTTCGGTTCTTTTGCTTCTGTAACAGAAAGCTTCTCATCTGCAGCCATTTCACAAAGATATTTCGCAAGATATTCTTCTTTTACCTTCAGATTAATAAATCCGGGTTTTACAACCTCTGCAACAGAAAACATGCTGTTTTCACCTAAATTTGCCACTACCTCGTCAGCAATCATAAACGGCGCTTTTTTGTACGCTTTGGCTCCTGCCATTGCGCCGTTACACTGAAATTCGCACAGGTCCGGTCTGTTTGATACCGTAACCTTGCCATAGGAAGGGTCATAACCTGCTTTTTCAAATGCTGCGGAAAGCTCTTCCGCCATCTGCTCCATAAGTTTCTTCATATCTGATTAACTCCTCAATGTTTATTTATTTCACTGTCACTTTTTTTGAACATGCAATGGCAACGGCTCCATAGCCGATATGACATGCAACGCTTAATGACAGCGGATTCATAACAACCTCATATCCAGGAAAAGCTGCCTCGATTTCTTTCTTAAATTCTTCAGCTTCCTCCTGATTTCCGGTATATGCCGCCTGAAGACACATTTCTCCTGCTTCTGCATATTTCGAAAAACGTGTTTCCATATCATTTTTCATGGCGCTGAGCATAACCTTTTTAGCCTGCTTCTTGCCTCTTGTCTTGGAATAGGCATCCAGCTTGTCTCCCTGAATCTGAAGAACCGGTTTTAAATTCAGTACTGTACCGATTGCAGCAGCAGCCGGTGTAATTCTTCCGCCTTTTTTCAGATATTTCAAAGTTTCAAGGGTAATATATATGCTGGCTTCCAGTTTCTCCGCTTCCAGAATTTCTTTAATCTGCGCTGCACTTTTGCCCGCACCACGAAGTGCCAGAGCATCCAGAACAGACTGACGCTGAGTAACGGAAATTCTCTGATTATCGACAACCTGTACCTTTCCCTCATAATCCTGAGCCATAGCCATAGCTGTGGAACAGGATGCGCTCAATCCGCTTGACATCGGAATATGCACAATTTCATCATACTCTTTTAAAAGAGTATCCCAAAGTCCGCAGATATCCGCCGGGCTGGGCTGTGATGTGGAAATAGGTTCATCATTTTTTAGTCGCTCATAAAATTCTTCCTGAGAAAGAGTGATTCCTTCCAGGTATAATTTCTCATTAATATAAAAAGGCATAGGCACTACAGATATGCCTAATTTACGTCCTTCATCCTGTGTAATGCCGCTGTTACTGTCTGTGACAATGGCAATTTTTCCCATATTGCATTCTCCTTTTCTGTGTGTGTACTACAGTTCCCTGCATTACCTGTCCCTCGGTTATGTACATACTGAATTAAGTGTACCATATTTTTTTCACTATCTCAATTCCAAATCACAAATTTGTATAAAAATTGCATAATTATTGTTCCTAACTCTTTCCTGTGTTAAAATTAATTTACAAATACAGGAAACTTAAAAGAAAGGGGACTTCATTATGTCATTTATCGAAAACAGTCACAGACTGGCTGCGGAAACCGTCATTAAGAAATTTGAAAAACGAAATATGGAAGCTTTTTACTGCGCCACGAAAGAAGAAGCGAAAAATCTCGTACTCTCCTTCATTCCGGAAGGCTCTTCCGTTACATGGGGCGGTACAGAATCCATGAAGGAAGCCGGTATCTGCGATGTACTCAGCACAGGAAACTATAACTTTATTGACCGTAAAGACGCAAAAACACCGGAGGAAGCCAGAGCTCTTTATGGAAAAATAGTCTGTGCCGACTATTTTCTCACAAGTACCAACGCCTTCACAAAGAACGGAGAACTTGTTAACATAGACGGCGCCAGCAACCGCGTTGCCTGTATTGCCCATGGTCCTGCCAATGTAATCGTCCTTGCAAGCATGGACAAAATGTGCTCCACTATAGAAGAATGCATCGAACGCATCCATACTCATGCAGCTCCTCCAAACGCTCTTCGTGTAGGAGCAGATACCCCATGTACCAAAACCGGCGTCTGCGCAGACTGCACTTCCCCATCCTGCATCTGCTGCCAGACTCTTATCACCCGCTTTTCCAGAATTCCCGGAAGAATCAAAATTGTACTTTGCAACGAAAAACTCGGATTCTAAAAGGCTGTGCCGGAAAATCCCCGGCACAGCCTTTTTTATCTTTTTAAGAGATCCGAATCAATCCATCTCTCTTACAATCTTACGAACAGGCAGTACAAAGGTCGGAGAAACAGAAAGCTCATCCAGTCCCATTTCCACGAAACGCTCTGTGAGAGTTGTATCTGCTCCAAGCTCACCGCAGATACCTGCCCAGATTCCCTCTTTATGGGCATTATCCACTACCATCTTAATCATACGCAGGACTGCCTCATGATGAGAATCATAGATGTTGTCAAGTTTCGCATTCTGACGGTCAATAGCAAGTGTGTACTGAGTCAGATCGTTGGTTCCGATACTGAAAAAATCAACCTCTTTTGCAAGAAGGTCACTGATCATAACAGCAGCCGGAGTCTCAATCATAACTCCCTGCTCTACATCATCCTTAAACGGAATGCCCTGCTCTGTCAGTTCCTTTTTCACTTCTGCAACAATTTCTTTAATCTGCAGAACCTCTTTTACAGAAATAATCATCGGATACATAATGGAAATATTTCCAAACATCGCCGCACGGAACAGAGCTCGCAACTGTGTCTTGAATACTTCCGGTCTGTCAAGACAGATACGAATTGCGCGATATCCCATTGCAGGATTCTCCTCATGCGCCATATTGAAGTAATCAATCTGCTTGTCAGCGCCGATGTCCAGAGTACGAATGATAACCTTCTTACCGGCCATATTCTGAGCAACTGTCTTATAAATCTGGAACTGCTCTTCCTCTGTAGGATAGTTATCTTTCTCCAGATAAATAAATTCACTTCTGAAAAGACCGATACCTTCGGCATCATTTGCAAGAACACTTGCCACATCAGCTGTGCTTCCGATGTTTGCATAAAGGTGAAGCTTACGTCCGCTCTTTGTTTCTGTTTGTTTGCCCTTTAATTCCCTGAGCATGGTTCTCTGACGAAGCTCCTCATCCTTCAGTTCCTGATACTTCTTTAAAGTTTCTTCATCCGGTTCAAGGATAAGAGTTCCGTTTTTGCCATCCACAATTGCCATCATACCATTTACACTGTCATCATACTCAATGTTGATCAGAGCCGGAATATTCATAGTTCTGGCAAGGATTGCCGTATGAGAGTTGGAAGAACCTTTTCTTGTAACAAATGCCAGCACCTTGGATTTGTCCATCTGGACTGTTTCACTTGGCGCAAGGTCTTCTGCCACAATAATTGACGGCTCAGAAGCTTCCATATCCCCGTCTCCATGTCCGGAAAGAACTCTTACAAGACGGTCGGAAATGTCTTTTACGTCTGCTGCTCTTGCTCTCATATAATCATCGTCCATGCTTGCAAACATAGATGCGAAGTTGTCACCTGTTGTAGCGACTGCATACTCTGCATTTACGCCCTCTGTGCGGATAATATTGCTGATAGAATCCAGATAATCCCCATCCTCCATCATCATCTGATGAACTTCAAAGATGGCTGCGCCTGACTCTCCTACTTCCTGAACTGCTTTATCGTAAAGCTTCTGAAGCTGTGCAAGCGCAGTTTCTTTCGCCTCGTCTACACGTTTTACTTCCGCTTCCACGTCCTCTACATGAAAACGCTTCACGCTTGTGTCTGCTTTCTGAAAAATAGAAATTTTTCCGATTGCAATTCCGGAAAATACGGATTTACCTTCAAATACTTTCATCATCTATCTCCTAACTTAAGGACGAAATTAAAGATTTGCTTCAAAGAAAGCTTTCATTACTTCTGCATCTGCTGCTTCTGCTGCTTCTGTATCGCCTTCAACTGTTACTGTGATTTCATCGTTCTGCTTTACAGCAAGTCCCATGATTCCGAAGATTTTTTTCGCATCGCCTTTTTTCTCACCTTTGCAGATAGTGATTGTACTTCCAAGCTTACCTGCCTCTTTAACAAGAAGTCCCGCCGGTCTTGCATGAATTCCCAGTTCGTCTTTAATTACATAATTGAATGATACCATAACATATTCCTCCTAAAAACTTTAGTTTACTGAATTACTGCCATTATACCACACCTTCTATGGGTTCGACTATCTTTTTTTACATTTTGTTCAAATTTTTCTTCTTTTATTTGGCATTTTCACGGAAAAAGTGTAGTTTATTCAGGTAAAAAATATAGCCTGTGCCTGTAAACAATGCTGTTTTTCCCAGAGAAAGAATCCCTTCTGCTTCTGCGGGCGTTTGGGGAAGCATAAAATAAAGCCTTATATTTTCGCTCATCTCCCAAATTTTCCTCTGCCAGAAACCAAAATCTGACCACTTTCCCGGTATCCAGTCTCCCGGTATATCAAGCAGAGAAATCATCTTCCACAGAACCACCGTCAGAACAGCGACTCCCAACAATGTCCATGCAGTCCTGACCGCTCCCGTTTTTCCCTTTCTTTTTCCCAGTATTCTCACTGAAATATCAACAGGCAGTAGAAACACCATAGAAATCATAACAATCCTGATAAAACCTGTGTTTTGTTTCTTACCGGACAACCCGTTTCTCATAAGAAATCCTTCTGTATCATCCCTGATAAAAACCCTGTCGTATGTCAGTTTTTTATCTTTTTGCGGCCGGATATAGAGTACCTGCTGCGAAAAAGGAAGTACCTTTCTCACAGTATACTCTCTTCCCTGAAACTCAATTTTACCACCTGGCTGACAGCTTCCAAAAAGTATATCGGCAGTACGCCTGTCTATTACACAGCCTTCCCTGTCGTCCTCAGCAAACCCTCTGAGCCTCCA
>Tibetan_p2__coassemble_2544_pt1 | contig 10134 bp, 10 predicted proteins | sample Tibetan_p2__metabat2_low_PE_011 | metagenome-assembled genome bin Tibetan_p2 | reverse complement strand
GCTCGACCTCCTGCTGGTGCTTCAGGCCGAACACGGCGGCGGTAACAACTCCACCTTTACGACTCACGTAGTATCTTCCTCAGGAACCGATACTTATTCTGCGATTGCAGCAGCTCTGGGTTCCCTGAAAGGACCGAAACACGGCGGTGCCAACATTAAGGTTGTCAGCATGTTCAAGGATATGAAGAAACATATCAAAGACTGGACAGATGAGGATGAGGTAAGAGATTACTTAAAGAAACTTCTGCACAAAGAAGCTTTCGACAGAAGAGGGCTTATCTATGGTATGGGACATGCGATTTATTCGGTATCAGACCCTCGTGCGGAAGTACTGAAAGGTTTCGTTGAGAAGCTGGCTAAAGAAAAGGGAAGAATGAAGGATTATAATCTTTATGCAATGGTAGAGCGTCTGGCTCCGGAAGTAATTGCGGAGGAGCGCAAAATGTATAAAGGCGTCAGCGCGAACGTAGACTTCTACAGCGGTTTCGTATACAGTATGTTAGACCTTCCTCTGGAGCTTTACACGCCGATGTTCGCGGTTGCCCGTATCGTAGGATGGAGTGCACACCGTATGGAAGAGCTGATCAATACAGACAAAATTATACGTCCTGCATATAAGACTGTGCTTCCGGAAGCATCCTATGTGCCGCTTCACGATCGTAAATAAAAGACAGCAAATAAGAAGGGAATGGTGGAGATGACAGTTAAGAGTGGAACCGCTCTGATTCTGGAAGGCGGAGGAAACCGCGGAGTGTTTACTTCAGGCGTCCTTGACTGCCTGATGGAACACCAGATAAAATTTCCTTATGTTGTAGGCGTTTCAGCGGGCGCCTGCAACGCTGTGGATTATGTGTCCTGGCAGCCGGGAAGAACAAAAAACTGTATGATTCTGGAAGATAAGGAGAACCGTTATATCAGTCTTGGGCAGACAATCCGAAATAAAAGTCTGTTTGACATGGATATGATTTTTGACCGTTTTCCGAAAGAAATTTTCCCGTTTGATTTTGATACTTTTTTTCAGTCTGACATTCGCTGTCAGATGGTTGTGACAGACTGTATTACCGGAAAAGCCAGATATATGGAAGAAAAAAAAGACAGTGACCGGCTTATGAATATCTGCCGCGCGTCCTCCAGTATCCCGGCAGCATGCCCGATGGTTATGCTGGACGGACGCCCGTATCTTGATGGAGGGGTGTCGGATTCCATTCCCCTTTTTCATGCAATGAAGCTGGGGTATCAGAAGGATGTGGTCGTACTTACCAGAAACCTGGGATATCGTAAGACTAAGCCCGGCAAGAGCGCCGCGTTTTACAGTGCGGCATTTAAGAAGTATCCGAATCTTGTCAGGAGTCTTCTGAACCGGTATAAGGTTTATAATCGTACGCTGGACCTGGTGGAAAAGTGGGAGAGAGAAGGACATATTTTTGTCATAAGGCCGGTATCGAAGCCGATATCCAGAACAGAACAGGATAAAGAGGCTCTGACTGCTTTTTATCAGGAGGGATATGATCTGATGGAGAAAAGATTAGAAGAGTTACAGGCATATCTTTTATCCTGACAAAGAAGAATAAAAGAAACAAAGGAAACAGCAGGGATGTTTAAATGTTTTTTTCCGGATGAATATCTGGATTCAACGTATGAAATTGATTTTGACAAACTGTATGCGCAGGGCTACAGGGGACTGCTTTTTGATATAGACAATACCCTTGTGCCCCATGGAGCGCCGGCAGATGAGCGCGCCTGCGCTCTGTTTGCCCATCTGAGAGAGCTGGGCTTTAAAAGCTGCTTTTTATCAAATAACCAGATTGAGAGAGTTTCTTCTTTTAACGATGCGATTGGAGAGCAGTTTATTGAAAACGCACATAAGCCTTCTGTGAAAAATTACAAAAAGGTTAGGAAATTGCGGGTAAGGGAAACAAGAAAAAAAATTTTATTGGTTATCAGGTTTTTACCGACATTTACGGAGCGAAGCGGGCAGGAATCAGAAATATTCTGGTGAAGCCGATTCATCCGAAAGAAGAAATCCAGATTGTGCTGAAACGGTATCTGGAGAAGATTGTATTATATTTTTACCGTAAAGATAAAGAGGAGGGGAATTTATGAGCCATATTGTTATTATAGGGTTTATGGGTTCTGGTAAGACACGTGTGGGCAAAAGGTTGTCCAAGGACTTGAATATTCCGTTTATTGATGTGGACAGGGTGATTGTAAAGAAGATGAACCTGTCTGTGAAAGAGATTTTTGACAGATTCGGGGAGCCGTTTTACCGCGCTCTCGAAACAACAGTTATAAAGGCTCTGATTGACGATCCGGAGCAGAAAATTATTTCTCTCGGGGCAGGGGTTCCGATGCAGGAACAGAATGATAAATATATCAAGAAGCTTGGCACGATTGTTTATCTGAAAGGTTCTTTGGCTACTTTGAAGAAGCGTCTGGAAAATTCGGGCGGAGATCCTCTGATCGATGGGGATGACAGAGACGAAAAAATCAAGAAGCTTCTGAAACAGAGAGATCCGGTTTATACGAAGTATGCGGATATTGAAATTATCACAGGTGACAAGACATTTGAGGCCCTGATTGAAGAATTGGAAGAAAAATTAAGCCCTATTGTAAAAAAATAGTTGAAAAAAAGTTTCAGTTATTATAAAATGGTTCGTAGTGAAGTGTACAATTAAGGAGGAAATATAATTATGATTTCAGCAGGTGATTTCAAAAACGGTATCACACTTGAAATTGACGGCAACGTATGTCAGATTGTTGAATTCCAGCATGTTAAACCTGGTAAAGGCGCTGCCTTCGTAAGAACAAAATACAAAAACATCATTACAGGATCAGTGTTAGAGAAATCTTTCCGTCCTACTGAGAAATTCCCGGCAGCTCGTATTGAGCGCGTTGATATGCAGTATCTGTATAACGATGGTGATTTATACTACTTCATGAATGTAGAGACATATGACCAGGTTGGTCTTACTGCAGATCAGGTTGGCGATTCTCTGAAATTTGTTAAAGAGAATGAAATGGTTAAAATCTGTTCTCACAATGGCAACGTTTTCGCAATCGAGCCACCTCTGTTCGTAGAGCTTGAGGTTATTGAGACAGAACCGGGCTTTGCAGGAAATACTGCTCAGGGCGCTACTAAACCGGCAACTGTTGAGACCGGTGCTCAGGTACAGGTTCCGCTGTTCGTAAACCAGGGAGATAAACTTAAAATTGATACAAGAACAGGAGAATATCTCTCTAGAGTATAATGCTTTTGTAAGCAGGGGCCCGCAGACGTTAGTTTGCGGGCTTTTATGAAAGATAATTCTTTCAGGAGGAAGAAATGGATTACGTAACATTGGGAAAAACCGGTCTGAAAATTTCGCGTATGGGTTTTGGCGGAATTCCTATTCAGAGAATTGATGCGCAGGGTACGAAGGAACTGATTCATAAAATGGCAGATGCCGGTGTGAATTATATTGACACAGCCAGAGGTTATACAGTCAGCGAGGAATATCTGGGGTATGCGCTGGAAGGCGTTCGTGATAAATTCGTTCTTGCGACTAAGAGTATGGCAAGGACGAAGGAAGCCATGACTGCTGATATTGAAAAGAGTCTTGGAAACCTTCGTACAGAGTATATTGACCTTTATCAGGTTCACAATCCAAGCATGGAACAGCTTGAACAGGTAATGAACGAAGGAGGAGCTCTGGAAGCGCTTAAGGAAGCACAGGCTGCCGGGAAAATCAGACACATTGGTCTGACTGCGCATTCTGTGGCTGTGTTTGAGAGAGCACTGGAGCTTGACTGGGTAGAGACAATTATGTTCCCGTACAATATTGTTGAAAGTCAGGGAGAAGAACTGATTGCCCGCTGTAAAGAAAAAAACATCGGCTTTATTGCCATGAAACCTCTTGCAGGCGGTGCGATTGAGAATGCGTCTCTGGCAATCCGTTATATCTGTGCAAACGATAATGTGACAGTTGTGATTCCGGGAATGGCAGAGGAGAAGGAACTAGAGCAGAATCTCAGGGCGTGTCTTGATGAGTCTCCGTTATCAGAAGAGGAGAAAAAAGAAATTGCCCGAATTCGTGAACAGCTTGGCTCTAATTTCTGTCGTCGCTGTAACTACTGTGCGCCATGTACAGCTGGTATTAATATTCCAAGTGTATTTCTTTTTGCAGGCTATCTGGAACGATATGACCTGGGAGATTGGGCGCGTGACCGCTACGATTCTCTGGCAGTAAAAGCATCAGCCTGTGTGGGATGCGGGGAGTGCGAAACACGCTGTCCGTATCAGCTGCCAATTCGTGAAATGCTCAAAAAATGCGCACAGGAATTTGGGAAATAAAAAAACACTTGATATTTTCTCTAAAATGGATTAAAATGGTATGGAATTGATTTGGAGAATACATGTGTGAAAAATATTATATAAAGAGAGGGCAAATGCAATGAAAATTACAAACGACATTCTTTACGTAGGTGTGAATGATCATGATGTTGATCTTTTTGAAGGTCAGTATGTAGTGCCGAGCGGCATGGCTTACAACTCTTATGTGATTATGGATGAAAAAATCGCAGTTATGGATACTGTTGATGCCAGATTTACCCATGAGTGGCTGGATAATTTAGAGAAAGCTTTAAACGGCGCGAAACCGGATTATCTCGTTGTACAGCACATGGAACCTGACCATGCTGCAAACATCTATAATTTTTCCAAAGTTTATCCGGATACAAAGATTGTAGCAAATGCGAAAACTTTCGTTATGATGCAGAATTTTTTCCGTGATCTTGATCTGGAAGGAAAGAAAGTGGAAGTTGAGAATGGTGGAAGCCTGTCTCTTGGTAAACATGTTCTGAATTTTGTTTTTGCCCCGATGGTGCACTGGCCAGAGGTTATGGTTACTTATGACAGTACAGATAAAGTTCTGTTCTCTGCGGATGGTTTCGGCAAATTCGGAGCTCTTGATGTGAAAGAGGATTGGGAAGATGAGTCCCGTCGTTACTTCATCGGTATCGTAGGTAAATATGGTGCACAGGTACAGAGACTTCTGAAAGCAGCTGCAACACTGGATATTCAGATTATCTGTCCTCTTCACGGACCGGTTCTTACAGAGAATCTTGGTTATTATCTTGACAAATACAACACATGGTCTTCTTATGCAGTAGAAAAAGAAGGCGTAGTGATTGCTTATACTTCTGTATACGGACATACTAAGAAAGCAGTAGAAGTTCTTGCAAACAAACTGAAAGAAAAAGGATGCCCGAAGGTTATTGTACACGATCTTGCCCGTTGTGACATGTCTCAGGCGGTTGCAGATGCATTCTGCTATGGCAAGCTGGTTCTTGCAACAACAACTTATAATGCAGATATCTATCCATTCATGAAGACATTTATTGAGCATCTTACAGAGCGTAATTTCCAGAACCGCACCATCGGTCTTATCGAGAACGGTTCCTGGGCACCTCTTGCAGGCAAGATTATGCGTGAAATGTTTGAAAAGTCCAAAAAAATCAGCTGGCTGAACAACAATGTTAAGATTATGTCTTCCTTAAGCGGCGAGAATATGGAACAGCTGGAAGCTATGGCTGATGAACTTTGCAAAGAGTACGTTGCACAGTCTCCGGAAAAAGCAAATAAAAATGATATGACTGCGCTCTTTAAAATCGGATATGGTTTATATGTAGTAACATCTAACGATGGAACAAAGGATAACGGTCTTATTGTAAACACAGTAACTCAGCTTACTGATAATCCGAACCGTATCGCTGTTAATATTAATAAAGCAAACTACTCTCACCATGTAATCAAAAATACCGGTGTTATGAACGTAAACTGTCTCTCTGTAGACGCACCGTTTGAAATCTTCCAGAGATTTGGTTTCCAGAGCGGACGTACAGCAGATAAATTTGCAGGAATGGAAACACTTCGTTCCGATAATGGACTTGTATTCCTTCCGAAATATATCAATGCATTTATGTCCCTGAAAGTAGAGCAGTATGTAGATCTTGATACTCACGGTATGTTTATCTGTACCGTTACAGAAGCTCGTGTTATGAATGACAGAGAAACTATGACATACAACTATTACCACAGCAACGTAAAACCGAAACCTCAGACAGAAGGCAAAAAAGGTTTTGTATGTAAAGTCTGTGGATGGGTTTATGAAGGAGATACTCTTCCGGATGATATCGTATGCCCGCTCTGTAAGCATGGCGCTGCTGACTTTGAGCCGATTGAATAAGTATTGTAAAGAATAGGAAGAATGAAATGGCGCCGGGAATGCTCCGGCGCTGTTTTAGTGAAAATTTTGTTTTGAAATGGTGAGTTACAAAAAATCCTTGACAGACAGCGTGGATGTGCCTATAATAATAGAACAGTAAACGAAACGTCTGCCAGCCAGTTTCGGTCAGGACACCGAAGAATGAAGTCATTAGGGCTTGTACTGGTTTCGACGGGGGTTTTGAAGTTGGGGAAGCCATCCGCAGACTCCTGGACTGCGTACCAACCGGGAACTAAATATAAACGCAGACGAAAAGTTAGCGTTAGCAGCCTAATTGCTGCTCGTCAGCCCTAGTGCACTCACACATTAGGAATCTGGCGTCGACTATGTGAGAAACCTTGCCGGATAAGCTTTGCTCCGGTAGATGTATTCATGAAGCTACTGAAGTGACAAGCCTGTCGGTGGGCGTGTTGCAGAGGGAATGTTAAAACAGCGACTGTGATGGGAGATGCCTCAAGGGATAGGCTTTCGGACGCGGGTTCAATTCCCGCCAGGTCCACTTAAAAAGTACCGTATTTACGGTGCTTTTTTTATTGCCTGTAATTGACTTTGTTAAAACAGAGTGATAAAATATAAAAGTAATCATTCCATACCAAAAAGGAGGCAGAGATGAAACGCAAACTATTTACTGCTGTGATGATTATTTTTACAATTCTGTTAGCTATTATCCTGTTTGTATCCCTGATCTGCGGGGCGCCGGTGGGCAGGAGTGAATTGGGCATGTATGTAGTTGGCGCTTTGGGCATATCCATTTTGCTTCCGGCTGGATTTACTTTTTTCTTCCTTGTCACGCTCCGACTGAGTGAGAGAACGGAGGAAGCAGAGTTAGTGGAGCCGGAGGAGCTGGAGGATACGGAAACAGAAAACAGGATACCGGCACTGGTTTGTGCAATTGCAAAAGAGCGGAATTTATCGTCTGAGGAAAAAGAGCGTATTATATCTTTTATAGAGGATTTATAACGATGCTTTGTGTTTGTATGTCAATTGCAGGTTCAGTGCCTGTTATTGTATGTCTCGTTTTGTGGTTGATACAAAAGGAGAATTACCATTTTTTTCTGGGAAGAATACTCTTACTGACGAGTATGTTCTTTTATCTTGTTCCGTTTCAATTGATCAAATATGTATTGCCTGAGTGGACAGTGCCTTTGCTTAAACTTCCGATGGAAATTCATATCCGGCAGGATTTTTATAAGGTCGTAGAACTGCAAAGTTTTATTTCTCAGGATGATTCGCTGTGGATTCCCCAATGGGTATCTGTGATTGTACATATTTGGCTATGCTGCATCGGCACATTTGCTGTTTATCAGATTCTTAAATATAGAATAGATATCAGAAGAATGCTGTCACAGTCTGTAAAGAAATCAGTAGATATCAACGGAAGAAAAACGGAAATTCTGGTCAATAAGAATATTCATACACCGTATACAGTTGGCTTTATAAAACAGACAATTATTTTGCCGGAGGTGAGTCTGAACCATCCGTGTTTTGAGATGTGTTACAGACACGAGGACCAGCACAGAAGAAATCACGACAGTTTCATGAAGTTGATCGGTGTAGTGATTATCTGCATACACTGGTTTAATCCCATTGCGATATTATTGCTGTGGTTATACAGTGTGACGGCAGAGTATATCTGCGATGCAAAGGCAACAGAGGAATGTTCAAAGGAAGAGAAAAAGCAATATGCGAGACTTTTGGCAGAGTTGGCAACAGAAGAGGAAGAGCTGTCTGTGGTATGGAAAAATAGTTTATCAGGTTCGGAAAGGCTTATGAGAAGGAGGATTTGTTATCTTATGAAAAGAAAAAGTTTGATGAAGAAGGGAATTGCGATTGTTACTGCTGCGATTACGGTGTTTGCAAGTGCGAGTACGATATTAGCGTATGAGCCGTTTATGTCTGCAGATGATAAAACAGTGGAAGTGTCAACTTTTAGTGATTTTGGGGAAGTATTGGAAGAAAATAGTTATGATATTTATGATTTTAGTGTTTCTGATACAGTTGTTGTATATGAAGATGGAACGCGTTTTCCAATTATAATGGAGAAAGAGTTAGAATATGCTTTATGTAATCATGTGATGAAAAATTGTTACTATCAGGTTCACAGATCAAATAGTACAGGTGGTTGTACTGTGCATGTCTATAATGCCCAGAGATGTACAAAGTGCGGCTATATAAAAACAGGCAGTTTATATGCAACTACTACATATACCGTCTGCCCGCACAAGTAATACCCCATCAACAAAGGAGTCAGTTTTCACTGACTCTTTTGTTTTCGGCAGCTAACGAAAAAACAACGCGGGTCTAAATTGAAATATACGCTTATCAGCAGTCAGCGCAGTATTTTTCATACTGAATTTCACAAATCTAACATATTTTTCTGCTATATTGACAATAAGAAGTAAGTTTACGGAGGATACCAATCATGGATTCATTAAAAATATTAGTAGTGGATGACGAAAGCCGTATGAGGAAACTGGTGAAAGATTTCCTTTTAAAAAAGAACTTTCAGGTTCTGGAAGCCGGAGACGGTGAAGAGGCAATGGATGTTTTTTATAAAGAGAAAGATATTGCGCTTATTATTCTTGATGTAATGATGCCGAAGATGGATGGCTGGGAAGTGTGCCGTGAGGTGCGGAAGAACTCGAAGGTACCGATCATAATGCTGACTGCAAGAGGAGATGAGCGGGATGAGCTTCTGGGCTTTGAGCTTGGCGTAGACGAATATATTTCCAAGCCATTCAGCCCGAAGATTCTGGTTGCCCGTGTGGAAGCTATTCTCCGCCGTTCCGGACAGAGCAGCCAGGAAGATGTGATTTCTGCAGGGGGAGTTACCATTGACAAGGCAGCACATCAGGCGTCGGTGGACGGAAAAGTCATGGAATTGAGTTATAAAGAATTTGAACTCCTCACTTACTTTCTGGAAAATGAGGGAATTGCCCTTTCCAGAGAAAAGATTCTCAATTCCGTATGGAATTATGACTATTTCGGAGACGCCCGTACCATTGATACCCATGTGAAGAAATTGAGAAGTAAAATGGGTGAAAAAGGCGATTATATAAAAACAGTATGGGGTATGGGCTACAAATTTGAGGCGACAGAATGAAAAAGAAGAAGAAATTTCATGCACTGAAACATCAGATAGCATTTTTGTTTATCGGTCTTTTTCTCCTGTCTATGTTTGCAATGGTTGCTGTTAACGGACTATTCCTTGCAAAATATTACCTTACCAAAAAGGTAGAGGTACTGATGGAGGCAAAGAAATCCATCGAAGCCCTTGATATGGATGCCCTCATTGAATACGATGACGATACACAGGAAAAAAGCGAGACGAAGGATATACCGGATGAGCTGGAGCGCAGCAGTTCCAGAAATAACCTTTCCTGGGTAGTGGTAAATCAGGAAAACAGCGGGCTGTTTTATGTTGGAGCAAATGACAGAATGCTTCGGAGCAAACTGTTTGGCTATATCAGTGAACTCGATCAGGATGTGTCCGGAAGCAGGATTTTGAAGACAACAGAAGACAGTATTATCTGGCAGATTCATGACAGTTTTGCAGGAATGGACTACGTGGAGTGTTGGGGGCAATATGAGAACGGATACTTTTTCCTGATACGTTCTCCATTGGAGAGCATTCGGGAAAACGCGGCAATCTCCAATAGTTTTTACTTTTTTGTAGGAGTTGTAACCCTGATTATCGGTGGTTTCGTCATATTCTATGTTACAGGAAGAATCACGAAACCTATCTGTGAACTGACGAAGCTTTCCGAAAAAATGAGCAATCTGGATTTTGATGCCCGATACGAAAGCAGCGTCGGAAATGAGATAGATATGTTGGGGGACAATTTCAATAAGATGTCCAAGAGACTGGAAC
>Tibetan_p2__coassemble_2420_pt1 | contig 10600 bp, 8 predicted proteins | sample Tibetan_p2__metabat2_low_PE_011 | metagenome-assembled genome bin Tibetan_p2 | reverse complement strand
TGGAGAACTTCTGGAGGAGCGGCTGAAAGATCCGGAAGAGGCAGAGATGATTCGGCAGTATCGGAGATTCGTCCGAAAGCATCGCAAAAAAGAATGAAAGTAAGGGTGATTTGTCCCAATCCCTTTCCTCTCCTTTTTGATAAAAAGTGGACAGCGGAAGCCCTTTACAATATTCTTGACAATGCTGTGAAATACAGCCCTCCGGCTTCGGAAATCACTCTTTCAGCGAGAGCCTATGAAATGTATGGGGCTGTCAGTGTGAAAGATTGTGGAATCGGCATATCAGAAGAGGAGATTCCGAAAATTTTCCAGAGATTTTACCGCTCCGAAAAGGTGCGGGAGGAAGAAGGAGTAGGAATCGGACTTTACCTTGCAAGAGAAATTCTCAGGAAACAGGACGGGTATATAAAGGTGACCTCTTCTCCCGGTGAGGGAAGTACCTTTACCATGTATCTTCCTAGGCTGTAAAAAAAGAAAAATTTCATAATCTTTCAAAACTGTTAGATTTCCGAAAGATTGTGGAAAGAAGATGATGTTATACTAAGGACAGTGGAAAAAACAATTCCCTGTCCTTTTTTCTGTGGCAGGGGGAAAGGATATTATATGGAAATTTTAAAAACAGAAAACCTTAAAAAATATTATGGAAAAGATGAAAATATGGTAAAGGCTCTTGACGGAGTGAGCATGTGTGTAAAAAAAGGAGAATTTGTAGCAGTTGTAGGTTCCTCCGGTTCCGGAAAATCTACCCTTCTTCACATGCTGGGAGGGCTTGACTATCCCACCGGCGGGAAGGTCTATGTGGACGGAAAAGATATTTACGACTTGAAAAAAGATGAATTGTGTGTATTTCGCAGGAGAAAAATAGGCTTCGTCTTCCAGAGCTACAATCTGGTTCCTGTTCTGAATGTATATGAAAACATTGTTCTTCCGGTACAGCTTGACGGAGGCGTTATAGATAAAACCTATATTAAAGAAATCATTCGCCTTCTTGGGCTGGAAAAGAAGCTGAACAATCTTCCCAGTCAGCTTTCAGGAGGTCAGCAGCAGCGTGTCGCCATTGCACGTGCCCTTGCAGCCAAGCCAGCAATTATCCTTGCTGACGAGCCTACAGGAAATCTGGATTCTTCCACAAGTCAGGACGTTCTGGGGCTTTTGAAAGTTACAAGTGAGAAATTCAGTCAGACAATTGTAATGATTACCCATAACGAGGAAATTGCCCAGCTTGCAGACAGAATTGTCCGTATTGAGGACGGCAAAATTCTGGAAAGGCGGTGAGAAAAATGCGTAAAGTAAAAAATAAAAAAACGGTGACAAAGATTGCTCTTCGCTCTCTTAAGGCAAGAGGCAGCAGAAATCTGATTGCAGTCTGCGCCATTATCCTTACCTCAGTGCTTTTTACCGCTCTTTTTACCATCGGCGGAAGTCTTGTGGAAAAAAGTCAGGAATCTACTTTTCGTCAGGTTGGGGGAAGTGCTCACGCAGGATATAAGTATCTCACAAAGGAAGAAGCAGAAAAGGTAATGGCAGACAAAGAAATTAAGGAGGCTTCTTTTCGAATTGCCTTTGCAGATGCCACCAACGAGCCACTTAAAAAGGTTCGTACAGAAATGGGATATTACGAGGAGCTGGAAGCGAAAATGTCTTTCTGTTATCCGGAAGAAGGAACCCTGCCAAAAGAAAAATATGATTTCGCAGCAAGTACGCTTACTCTCGAGGCGCTTGGCGTCCCTTGTAAATTGGGTGAAAAGGCAGTTATCACATTTACTCTGGACGGCAGGGAATATGAGCAGGAATTTACTCTGTCCGGCTGGTTTACGGGAGATCCTGTCTCCATGTCTCAGGTACTCTGCCTTTCCAGAGAGTACGTAGAGGAACTGGCTCCGTATCCAACAACTCCTTATGGAGAAGGGGAGAGTATAGATGAGGGATTTGCAGGGCGCTACAATGTGGATGTGATGTTTAAAAGCAGTATAGATATTGAGGGACAGCTTGATAAGCTGAGTGAGCGTCTTGGGTTCGAGAATAAGCCGACGGGTGTGAACTGGGCGTACGCCACAAGCAATGTGGACAGCGAAACAGTTGTCATGGGAATTGTGATGCTTGCTGTGATTCTCCTTGCAGGTTATCTTATTATTTACAATATTTTTTATATTAACGTTTTCAGTGACATTCGCTTTTACGGACTTTTGAAAACAATAGGAACAACAGAGAGGCAGCTTCGCCAGATTGTCCGCAGACAGGCGTATTTCCTCTGCGCAGTGGGAATCCCTCTGGGGCTTCTTGCAGGGTACGGGGCAGGAGCAGGACTTCTTCCGGTCGTAATGAGTAATCTGACCTACAATGAGGCAGTTACTACCAATGCATCTGTGAATCCATGGATTTTTGTGGGAGCGGCAGTTTTTTCCTTTATCACTGTTTATATCAGTTGTATCCGACCCTGCAGAATCGCGGCGAAGGTGTCCCCTGTGGAGGCTGTGCGCTTCACAGAAGGCGCTTCTGTTGTAAAGGCGAAGAAAAAGGGCAAAAAAACAAGAAAGATTTCCATGCATTCTTTTGCGCTGGAAAACCTGAAAAGAAATAAAAAGAAAACAGTTCTTGTAGTGCTTTCCCTGTCTGTCAGCCTGATTCTTCTGAACAGCGTATATTCTATCTTAAAGGGCTTTGACATGGATAAATATGTGGCAAGCCGCAGTGTCAGCGATTTCATGGTGGCAGACGCCACAGTGGACAATCCTGCCATTTACGAGAATGTAATCGACGGGGTTACGAAAGAAATTTACGATTCCATTGCGGCAATGCCGGAAGTCGAAGAAATGGGAAGCGTGTATCTGTCCTACAGGATGCCGAAATTTACAGAGGAAGAATACGCGCCCTTTAACGAAAGAATCTGGAGCAGAAAAGAGGAACTTTTCGGCGATATGATTGCAGAATGGGGAGAGTCTATTTTACAGGATCTGGAAAGATATGAAAAAAATAATACGGTAGACGGAAAGATTTACGGTATAGACAGGATTATCTTTGACAAGCTGGAGTTTATAAAAGGAGAGCTTGACTGGGAAAAATTTGCAACAGGAAAGTATGTGGTAGTAAACAGCATTGAATGGGGAGCGGACAACGAAAATCATGCTTGCTTCTATGAGCCGGGAGAAAAGGTGCGTCTTACCGGACAAAATGGAGAGGATAAGGAGTATGAGGTTCTGGCAGTGGCAAATATGCCTTATGCGGCAGAAATGCAGAGTTATGCATTGCTCGAGGTAAATTACATGCTTCCGCCTGAGGAGTTTTTCTGGTACGAGGGAGAGAAGCAGCCGATGAAAACTATGTTTAACGTAAAAGACGAAACAGAGGAAAGGGTAGAGAGCTTTCTGGAGGAATATACCACGACAGTAAATCCGGACCTTACCTACACCTCAAAGGAAAGTCTTCTGGAAGAGTTTCAGTCTTTAAGCAATATGATGGTCATTGTCGGAGGTCTTCTTACAGGTGTTCTTGCCCTGATTGGAATTTTGAACTTTGTCAACACGATTATCACGGGAATCCTTTCCAGAAAGCAGGAGTTTGCCATGCTGGAGGCTGTGGGAATGACAGGAAAGCAGCTTCAGCAGATGCTGATGTGGGAAGGCGCTTACCATGCGCTCTTTACTGTAGCGCTGTCCGTTCTTGCAGGAAGCATCATAAGCATTGCAGGGCTGCGGCCGGTAGGTTCAAACTTCTTTTTCTTCACATGGAAGTTTACTGTCAGCCCGATTATTCTCTGTACCCCTGTTATCTTTCTGGTAGTGCTCCTTGTCCCTGTTCTTGGATACCGCAGGCTATGCCGTACCAGCGTTGTGGAGAGAATCCGCACAGCAGAATAAGATTTTTTGGAGGGGGAACCCTATTTGACAAATCTTCCCCTGTCTGCTATGGTAATACGCAGAAAAAGTAAGAATGTATAGCAACAGGAACGTGTATTTTTGAAAGGAAGATTTGTCATGCGTGAAAAGCTTACAAAAAGAGACGTAGAAAAAATTGAACAGGAAATTGAGCACCGCAAGCTTGTAATCCGCAAGGAAGCCATTGCAGCAGTACAGGAAGCCCGGGCGCAGGGGGATCTGAGTGAAAATTTCGAGTACTATGCGGCAAAGAAACACAAAAACCAGAATGAGAGCCGTATCCGCTATCTGGAAAATATGTTAAAAACAGCGACTATTGTATCAGAGAATTCCAAAGATGATGAGGTGGGAATGGACGATATCGTAGAGGTTTACTTCGAGGAGGAAGATGAAATCGAGAAGTATAAGCTTGTTACCTCCATTCGCGGAAATTCCATGGAAAACCGCATCAGCATTGAGTCTCCTATCGGAAAAGCGCTGAAGGGACATAAGGTGGGAGATAGAGTGGAGGTTAAGGTAAATGACAATTACAGTTATTTTCTGGAAATCCGCTCTATAGATAAGACAGGCTCCGAGGACGAGGCAATCAGAGGATTCTAAAAGAGGAAATCCATACTTTTCTTGAAACTTTACATAGATTTAACATTGCACTGAGGATGATTTTACAAAGATTTCTTAATATGTAATCATCAACACACATAAAAACGGAAACAGAAATGAATATGAAGCTGTTTTTCGATGCAATGTACCATGTAAAGGAGAGAAAGTATGGATTTTTTCAGTATACTTACATTATTAGGAGGCCTTGCATTATTCCTCTACGGAATGCAGGTCATGGGAGACGGACTTGCCAAAGTGTCCGGCGGTAAATTAGAACAGATTCTTGAGAATCTTACATCCAACCCGGTAAAAGCAGTTCTTCTCGGAGCAGGCGTTACCGCAGTTATCCAGTCATCTTCAGCTACAACCGTTATGGTTGTCGGTTTTGTAAACTCAGGTATTATGAAGCTGTCACAGGCTGTAGGAGTTATTATGGGTGCGAACATCGGTACCACAGCAACCTCATGGATTCTGAGTCTTGCAGGAATTGAGAGTGAGAACTTTTTTATCCGTCTGCTGAAGCCAACTTCATTTGCGCCTATCCTTGCGCTGATCGGCGTTGTATTTATTGTATTTCTCAACAATGCAAAGAAAAAAGACATTGGAACGATTCTTATTGGATTTGCAGTGCTGATGTTTGGTATGGAAAGCATGAGCGGTGCTGTAAAACCTCTGGCAAATGTTCCTGAGTTTACAAACATTCTGACTGCTTTCTCTAATCCGCTTCTTGGTGTTCTGGCAGGTACGGTTCTCACGGCAGTGATCCAGTCCTCCTCTGCATCAGTGGGTATTCTGCAGGCATTGTGTGTTACAGGAGCAGTACGTTTCAGTGTGGCTCTTCCTATTATTATGGGACAGAACATCGGTACTTGTGTAACAGCCCTTCTTTCAGCAGTAGGAGCAAACAAAAACGCGAAACGTGCAGCTATGGTACACCTCTACTTTAACCTTTTGGGAACGATTATCTTTATGGCGGGCTTCTATGCCATCAATGCTGTGATCGGATTTGACTTTTTCAATGAGGCAGCCAATCCGGCCGGAATCGCAGTGCTTCACAGTGCGTTTAACATCACGGCAACCCTGATTCTTCTTCCGTTCTCAAGAGTGCTGGAGAAGCTTGCATGTATGACAATCCGCGACAAAAAGACAGAAATTGCTGTTTCAGCAGAAGATAAAGAGTTTATGATTCTTGAGTCACGTTTCCTTGAAAAACCGGCTTTTGCTGTAGAGCAGAGTCGTAATGCAGCCAGAAATATGGCACATGATTCTCATTCTGCGTTGTTTACTGCTTTAAGTCTTGTAGATAAATATGATGAGGAAAAAGCGCAGTATGTAGTTGATATGGAAGGTAAGGTAGACCGTTACGAGGATGAACTCGGCACGTATCTTGTAAAGCTTGGTCATAAAGATCTGACAGAGCGCGACAGTCACAGCCTTTCTATTATGCTTCACTGTATTGGGGATTTTGAGAGAATCTCCGACCACGCTGTAAACATTATGGAAGCTGCGCAGGAACTTTACAAAAAAGGCGCGCATTTTTCAGAGAGTGCAATCAAAGAGCTGAAAGTTCTGGAAAAGGCAGTAGCAGATATCGTAGACACAGCATATGAAGTGTTTGATAAACAGGATGTGCATCTTGCCCGTTCTATTGAACCTCTGGAAGAAGTGATCGATGAACTCAGCAAAGAACTGAAAAGACGTCATGTACAGCGCCTGCGCAAAGGAGATTGTACCATTGAGATGGGCTTTATTCTTTCTGATATTACTACGAGTCTGGAGCGAATTGCAGATCACTGTTCTAACATCGGTGTCTGTGTGACACAGGTACGTGAGGATCTTTACGATACTCACAGTTATCTGGAAAATGTAAAAAATGACAATGCGGCATCTTTTCTTCATGATCTGGAAGATGTTCGTGAAAAATATCTTCTTCCGTAAAAAATTCTTTTCTCTGACAGGAGAAAAAGGTATACTTGAAAAAAGGAAAGGGGCGGAAGATATGATTTATTGTGTGGAGGATGAACGCAATATCCGGGAACTTCTGGTCTATACACTGGAAACCACCGGATTTCAGGCCAGAGGCTTTGCAGAAGGCAGAGAACTCAGAGAGGCACTGAAGGAGGAAATTCCGGAGCTTATCCTTCTTGATATTATGCTTCCCGGAGAGGACGGCTATGAGATTCTGGAGCGTCTGAAGAAATCTTCAGACACCAGAAATATTCCGGTCATCATGGTTACGGCCAAAGAAGCGGAATTTGATAAGGTACGCGGATTGGAAGCCGGGGCAGACGATTATATTACCAAACCTTTTGGGATGATGGAATTTGTCGCTCGTGTGAAGGCCGTGTTAAGACGATGCAGTCGTCAGAGTGAGGACAGAGAGCTTCACTGCGGCAGTTTAAGCGTCAAAGTGGGAAAGCATGAGGTGAGATACGGGGAGAATAAGATTGAACTTACCCGTAAGGAATTTGAATTACTTCAGTATTTATTGGAAAATAAAGGACTTGTCATGACCAGAAACCAGATTTTATGTCAGGTATGGGGATATGATTTTGATGGAGAGACAAGAACAGTGGATGTACATGTGCGGACTCTGCGCCAGAAGCTGGGGGAAGCGGGCAATATGATTGAGACGATTCGTGGCGTTGGCTACAGAATAGGAGCGTAAGCTATGAAGAAGCGTATTCTCAGCCATACCAGCATACTGATTGTACTGTCTGTGTTTTTTACTTTTTTGGCTGCCAGTGTAATTATGTACGGAAAATTCAATGCCTATATCAATCAGGGGATTCACAATGAAGCTCAGTATATCAGACTTGGAATTGAGCAGTCAGGGGAAGGATTTCTCACGAAAAAGGTGGGAACCGTAACAAGCAGCAGAATCACACTGACAGATAAAGACGGAACTGTTCTTTTTGACAGTGTGGCAGATCCAGCCAAGCTTCCGAATCACAGTGACCGTCCGGAGTTTATAGAGGCTGTTAAACAGGGAGAAGGGGAGAGTTTCCGCTTTTCAGAGACTCTTTCCAGCCAGACATTTTACTATGCGGTGCGTTTGGAATCAGGAGACATTTTACGCGTATCGAAGACGACGGACAGCTTTTTCAATATGCTGCTTTCCAGTTTTACTCTTCTGGGAGTGCTGGTGATTATTATTTTATTTGCGGAGTTCTTCCTTGTACAGAAGAGGACGGATAAGCTGATTGAGCCAATCAATAAGCTTGATCTGGAACATCCTTTGAAGAATGTATGCTATGAAGAACTCCGACCGCTTCTTGTGCGGGTAGATAATCAGAATAAGCAGATTGCACAGCAGGTAGAAGAACTGAAAAATGCAGATGCCATGAGAAAGGAATTCTCCGCTAATGTTTCTCATGAGCTGAAAACGCCTCTGATGTCTATTTCCGGCTATGCAGAGCTGATGATGAACGGGATGGTTCCGGCAGACAAGGTGCCGGAGTTTTCCGGAAGAATTTACCATGAATCCGAGCGTTTGTCTAATCTGGTCGCAGATATTATTCAGTTATCCAGACTGGATGAAAAAAACAGTGAGATGATGTTTGAAGCTGTAGATATCGGCGAGCTTGGAGAAGATGTGGTAAATAATCTTCGTGAGCGTGCTTTCAAAAAAAATATCAGATTTGAATTTACAGGAGAGAGTGCAGGGGTGCGCGGTGTGCGTCATGTACTCTATGAGATGTTTTATAATATTACAGACAATGCCATACGCTATACTCAGGATGGTGGTTATGTAAAGGTCTTTGCAGGAAAAAGGGACGGTGTTCCCTATTACCGTGTAGAAGACAATGGAATCGGAATTCCCAGAGAGGAGCAGTCAAGGATTTTTGAACGCTTTTATAGGGTGGACAAAAGTCATTCCAGGGAAACCGGGGGGACAGGACTAGGGCTTTCTATTGTAAAGCATGGTGTTCTTCTCCACCATGCAAAAATAATACTGGAAAGTGAACCCGGAAGGGGAACAAAAATGGAGCTGCTTTTTAAGTAAAGCAGCTCCGTTTTCAATGATTGCGTTCAGACAGAGCTTTGATGGATGTGGCGTACTCCGAAGGCGTCATGCCTGATATTTTTTTGAACTGTCTTGAAAAATAGTGGATGGAAGAATAGTCGAGAAACTCTGAAATTTGGGTGAAGTTCATTTGATTTTCTCTGATAAGCTGTTTGGCAAGGTCTACTTTCATTTGTGAAAAAAAGTCGATGACCCCGCATTGATGCTGTTCTCGGAACATCTTCTGCAGTTGAGAGCGCCCAATCAGATTGTCGTGACAGATCTGGGGGATGGTGACGCTCTCACGGATATGTTCCTCCAGATAAAACATTACTTTATTATACGCAGCAGAATCATTTTTCAGATTTGCGAACTTGCTGATGGGAACAGAAAGCTGAGGATAGGAGTGTCTGCGTATCATATAGATCAGAATCTGTTCCAGATAAAGTTTAATCAATTGCTGGGAGCCGAAAAGAGATTCTCTTTTTTTCTCCATTTTTTGAAGATACGGGTCGTCGAGTGGAGAAGAAATGCATCTTCTTGCTTCTGCAATCAACATACCGATGAGACCTCGTTCTGTGTCCGAAAGATTGAGAATCTTATTTTCGAAGAAAGACATACAGGGAGAACTGGTCTCAAAGGAGACTACCACGATATTCGGGGCGCTTTTTCCCACGGCTGTAAGTGTATGGAATTCATTGGGTTTATGGAAAATAAGCTGTCCGCTGTTCAGGATATGAGAACCGGTGTCTGTTTTTACTTCGGCAGTCCCTTTGTCAACACACTGGAATTCCCAGAAATTGTGGCGCTCTCCTGCAAAATGGAAGTCACTGCGGTATTCAAAATAATGTACAGTAAAGATAGACTCTATATGCAAATCTTCATCCAGCATAAATTTCTCGTAAGCCATAATCATAATCCCTTTCTTGTATGCGAATGATTTTCTATCATTGATATATAGTAAGTATAACGTAAATTGTGCAAAAAAAAAAGAGTTTTCTGTATTGACAGGCAAAAGAGAGGGGTAGAAGATAATGTGAATACACAATTATGCTTGATTGTTCGTCATTTTGCCTAGGTGTTTCGTACAAAGTGTCAATAAAAATACTATTTGTGCAAAAGTTATGAACAATTGTGTAAATACAAAATGTGCAAAAGTGCTAAAATCATAAATATAAACAAGCGGAATTAGTCAAAACGACTAAAACCGTGAAACGACAGTGAACTTATTTATTGAAGGAGGAAAAGAAACATGGGATTAAAAAAGAAACTTCTTAGCGCTGCATTATGTGCTGCAATGGTGGGAACAATGGTTGCTCCTGTTACAACTGTTCAGGCTGCAGACGACACAATCGTTTACTGGTCCATGTGGGAATCCACAGAACCTCAGGGACAGGCTATTCAGGAAGCTGTTGATGCTTATATGGAAGAGACAGGTGTAAAAGTAGACCTTCAGTTTAAAGGACGTACAGGAAATCGTGAAGCTCTTCAGCCGGCTCTTGACGGCGGCACACAGATTGATATGTTTGATGAAGATATCGACCGTGTAAACGGAATGTATGCAGATTACCTGATGGATCTGGAAGAACTTGCAAAAGGAAACGATTATGAAGCGACTGCAAACGCAGCATTAATGGCAGCCTGCAGAGAAGCTGGCGGCGGCACTTTAAAGACAATTCCTTATCAGCCAAACATCTTTGCATTCTTCTATAATAAAGCTCTGTTTGAGCAGGCGGGAATCGAAAAAGAGCCGACAACATGGGCTGAATTCCTTGATGTTTGCCAGAAATTAAAAGACGCTGGTATCACACCAATGACAATGGATGATGCATATGCTACATGTGTAATAGGATATCACCTTGCAAGACTTGTAGGCGAGGAAAGAGTTGTTGAAATCGTTAACAACGGCGAGTGGGATGACCCGGCAGTTCTTCAGATGGCAAAAGACATCGAAGACCTTGCAACAAAAGGATATTTCTCAGAAATGGTTGGTTCCAATGTATGGCCTGCAGGTCAGAACTCCGAGCTGGCAGTTGGTACAGCAGCTATGTACCTCAATGGTTCCTGGTTACCAAACGAAGTTAAAGCTATGACAGGTCCTGACTTCCAGTGGGGCTGC
>Tibetan_p2__coassemble_1584_pt1 | contig 18210 bp, 19 predicted proteins | sample Tibetan_p2__metabat2_low_PE_011 | metagenome-assembled genome bin Tibetan_p2 | reverse complement strand
TATTTTACTTCCGGAATCAGATTATCACGGACAAGATTGACTGCCGCATAAGTCACAATATTATCAGAACCATAGCACAGCCCCTTGTCTATAAAGTGTCCCAAAAACTCTACTTCCGACTCTGTCTTTCTTTCAATGGAATCCAATTTCAACTGCAGGTCTTCAGGCGCCTGTCCTTTTATCTCTGCATCTGTAGCTGTAATCCCCTGCGCCATATCTTTCAGTTCATTTCCAAGCCTTGGCTTCATATGAATCAGATATTCTCTGCCTCCTAATTCCACTTCTTCATATCCCAGAATTTCACGAATTTCTTTTTCCTTGGGGCTGCCGTCTTTATTTACATACATTCCTCCCCATGCTGTCTGGTTATTCGTAAGCATCCATCTGTTTGCCTGATCCGTCTCATCTGTATAAATATGATAAGAATAAAAATTTTGCAAATCTGTATAATCATCACCGCCTTTTAATATTCCGGTAAGCTCATCCATGGAGTCTGTCCGGCTGGTGAGAAAAATCACCGGAATCTCAGACACAGCACGAATCTGTGTACACACCTCAAATCCGGAAATTCCCGGAAGGTTCACGTCCCAAAGAATAAGGTCAGGATTTGCCTTTTTTATCAGCTCCGGCAAATTTTCGAAGTCCTCTGCAGTAAAAATATGCATTACTGCCCTTCCTTTCTCAATATCTGTCTGCTCCTGCTCCGTTCGGTTTCCACTCCTGCGCAAACAGGAGATTCACTGCTGCCTCGTAATCACTAAAGTTCTGTGATTTTTTTATTTTCTTTGCAGGCTTCTCGTAATTGGAAAACTCCGGTGCCATGTAATTCCACAACTCTTTCATCCGGAAGAGAACATTTCTTTCCCCTGAAAGAATTTCCTGATACTGCGAATAAATGCGGTCATGGAATGCACGAAGCTTCTTTTTGTCCGGCACTTTGCCATCACGGATTTCATCCAGAAGTCCGGGATTTGCAATGATTCCTCTGCCAAACATGAAAATTTCTGTCTGAGGGAACTGTTCTGTGAAGTTCTTATAATCTTCTTTTGTAAAAAGGTTCCCATTGTATCCTACAGGCATGGAGAACCGCTCTTTCCCCTGACGGAACAGTTCAAGACGGGGCTTTCCCTTGTAGTGATCTTTCAGAAGTCTTGGGTGAATAATCAACTCCTTAATCGGATATTTTTCATAAATATCCATGAGGTATTCCCAGTCTTCTTCATAGTCTGTCCCCACTCTTGTTTTTATGGAAATCTCCATATCAAGACCGGAATAAACCGTATCCAGAAATGCATCCAGCTTCTCTGGCTCACCCAGAAAACCTGCTCCTTTTCCCTTCGCAGTAACTGTACCTGAAGGACATCCAAGATTCAGATTTATTTCTTTATGACCATATTCATCCCTCAGAATCTTTGCCAGCTGGATAAAGTCCTCTGCATTATTTCCAAGAATCTGAGGAATCACGGTCAATCCTTCGTTTGTCTCCGGAGACACCTCCCGTATCTCCTTGGCGCTTAACCGCTTATTCTGCTTCGCAGCCAGAAACGGGGTGAAATATTTATCCATAGAATGATAAAATTCCTGATATGCTTTCCTGTAAATATGATTTGTTATGCCTTCCATTGGCGCCATGTAATCTTTGTATGTCATGTGGTTTGTCCTCTTTTTTATGAATTATGGGAATATCATAGCATGATTTATTTTCTCCGTAAAGCTGTCACAAAAGAGTATCCGCTTTTTCTTTAATCTGTTTAAAATCCCGTTTTGCTTCTTCCATCTTCTCAGGGTCACGCAGAATTGCCGCTGGGTGATAAACTGCAGTCAACCATGTGTTTTTTCGATATAAAAAGGTTCCATGCTCTCTTGTAATAAGGAATACAGGCTTCCTGCTCCTGAGGAAAGGGGTTGCGATTGTGAGGCGGATGGCATTTCACCACATTTGTAAGATATATTTCTTCTCTGCTCATACCAACACTTTCCAACAGCTCATCGAATACCCTGCACGACGGTCCTGTAAAGGGAATCCCATCCCTATCCTCACTGTTTCCCGGCGCCTCTGCAATAAACATGATTGGAGACTCTAAATTTCCTTTCCCCATCACAGATTTATTCCGCGTAGCCGCCAGAGGACAATGCCCGCAATTGTCAACAAAATGCTTTAATTCCTCATATGTATACATAGTTTCTCTCCGTTCCTTTTAAAAATGTGCAAAAATTCTCTCCTGTTTTCTGATACATGCATACGCTCCTGTCAGAGCAATCAGCGCAAATATCAGACCAGACACTACAAGCTTTAATACAGATGCAGAAGTAAAGAAACCAATAGTCGCTCCGCTGATTTTCCCCCAAAAAGAATCCGGCGCTTCCATATGCGCAAAAAAAATCCCTGTTCCGGACGATTTTTCTATCGTCAGGAACTGGGATTTGAATTTCACTATAATCCAAACTCCTCTGCCAGTTTCTTAAACTCAGGCAGGGAATTTATGATTGTCTCGTAAGATACGCAGTATGCAAGTCTTACATAACCCGGGCAGGCAAAGGAGCTTCCCGGCACCATAAGAATATTGTATTTTTTGGCTGCCTCACAAAATTCCTTTTCATTTGCCACAGGAGATTTCACGAAGAGATAAAATGCGCCCTCCGGCTTGATGCACTCGAAACCGCATTCCTTTAAGCCATTATACAAAGCAAGACGGTTCTTGTCATAGGAAGCCATATCAACTTCCGCATCTACACATTTTGCAATCACCTTCTGCATCAGAGACGGCGCGTTAACGCATCCGATAGTACGGTTTGCGATTGCTACTGCAGTAATCAGGTCTTCACTTTCATCCGCCTCATCCGGAATCACAAGATAACCTATACGCTCTCCCGGCAGTGAAAGAGATTTACTATACGAATATCCTACAATCGTATTTGCATAATACTTTGTCAGATACGGAACCTCCACACCGTCATAAGCCAGTTCTCTGTAAGGCTCATCCGAAATCAGATAAATCACACTTCCAAACTCTTTCTGTTTCTTTTCCAGAATCGCAGCTAATTTCTTAATTGTATCTTCTGAATACACAACACCTGTAGGATTATGAGGCGTATTTACAATAACTGCTCTTGTATTAGCTGTAATCTTTTCCTCAAATTCTGTAAGATTCGGCTGGAAGGTTGTTGTATCCGGAGAAATCTCCACCAGTTTGCCGTCATAATTGCGGACATAAGCGCCATATTCAAGGAAGTAAGGAGCAAAAACAATTACCTCTTCTCCGGGATTGAGAACTGTTTTCAAAATTACATTCAGACCGCTGGCAGCTCCCACTGTCATAATCAGGTTTTTTGCAGAAAAAGCAGTTCCGAAACGACGGTTCAGAGATTCTGCGATTGTCTGGCGTACGTCCTCAAAGCCCGCATTACTCATATATCCGTGAAGCACAGTCGGCGCTTCCTCGTTTACTAGCTCAATAATTGCCTGACGTACACAGTCCGGCGCCGGAACACTCGGATTCCCCAGACTGAAGTCAAACACTCTGTCTGCTCCGTAAATTGCTTTCAGACGATTTCCTTCCTCAAACATCATACGGATTGCGGAATTATTTTTCAGATATGGTTTCATTTTTTCTGCTATCATAATCATTTTCTCCCTTATCGAAATGTCCGGCAGCCCGGGCAGTTATTTTCTTTTCTTAGTCATTCCGAAACAGAACCAGCCCACAAGTCCAAGCATTGCAAATCCAATGCACATCCATGTCACGAATACAACCGTTCCTTTCTGGCTGAACATATCATAGTAACCTTTAATAAAGATAAATGCAACAATTGCGGGAATCACGATCTGCATGTACAGGCGCATCCATGTTTCTTTTGCAAATTTCAGTCCATGTCCTGTATTTGCTTCTTTAATGAAATTATCCCAGCCCCAGCCTCTCTTATTAGTACAGAATACGATAAATACAAGGGAGCCAAGAGGCAAAACATTATTTGACACTATAAAATCCTCAAGATCCATAATGGTACTGCCCGCTCCAAGAGGCTGAATACCGGAAAGCACATTGAATCCAAGAACAGCCGGAAGAGAAAGGATAATCACCAGCACAATGTTGATTACTACAGCTTTTTTACGGCTCCATCCCCACAACTCCATACCAAAAGATAAAATACTTTCAAACACAGCAACAACTGTAGACAGCGCTGCAAAAGACATAAACAGGAAGAATAAACTTCCCCACAGTCTTCCTCCTGCCATCTGATTAAATACATTTGGCAGAGTAATAAAAATAAGTCCCGGTCCTGCTCCCGGCTCTACACCGAAAGCAAAGCATGCAGGAATAATAGTAAGTCCCGCCATTAACGCAACAAACGTATCCAGCAGGGTAATATGAACCGTTTCGCCCATGATAGAGCGGTTTTTATCAAGATAACTTCCCATAATTTCCATAGAGCCCATACCGATACTCAAAGTAAAGAATGCCTGAGACATTGCCGCAAAAATAACATTTCCCCATCCTGCTTTATGGATGTTATCAAAATTTGGCACAAGATAAAATTTCACACCTTCTGCAGCTCCATCCAGCATAACAGAATTCACTGCAAGCACAACAATCAACGCCAGAAGACAGATCATCATAATTTTTGTGATTCTCTCAAGTCCCTTCTGCACACCCAGAGAACAGATTCCGAAGGATAATACAACCACCAGAATCATCCAGAAAATCATTGTCACAGGATCTGCCTGAAGTCCGGAAAAATATCCCGCTACTTTTTCTGCATTTCCCTGAAACTTACCTGTTGCGGTTCCGAAGCAATAATACATCATCCATCCCGCAACCATGGTATAGAACATCATAAGCAGATAAGTTCCAATCATACTCATGTAGCTGAATTTATGAAAATTCGCCCCATCCTGTTCAAGCTTATGAAAAGCTTTCGCTGTACTTAAACGGCTGCCTCGTCCAACACTGAACTCACAGACCATAATCGGAAGTCCCATTGCCAGAAGAAAAATCAGATAAATTACAATAAATGCAGCTCCTCCGAATTTTCCTGTAATGTACGGAAACTTCCACACATTTCCAAGTCCTATAGCACATCCTGCGGATACAAGAATAAATCCCAGACGTGACCCGAATTTCTCTCTTTCTCTCACTTATATATTTCTCCTTTTTTACATTTTAAAACCGCGGGACAAAACCCACAGCCTCTTTTTTATTGAATTTCACGCTACTGCGTCCATTCCAACCCTTAATGCTTTTTTATTTAGTTCTACAAACTGCGGCTTGATATTTGCTGATAGAATGCTATCCCAGTCAATCGCTTCAAGTCCCATTGCTTTGATGATTGTTCCAAGAAGAATCATATTTGCAGCTTTTTCATTTCCCAGTTCTCTTGCAAGAGCTGTTGCATTTACAACTTTTGCCTCTACATGCTTATTAATTTCCTCAAAAACATCCTCTGGATACTCTTCCTCTCCTGTGATAACAGACATAGAAGGAATTTCTTCATTATTGACAACAAGTGTTCCATCTTCTTTCAGATAATCCAATGCTCTTAAAGCCTCCATTTTTTCGAAAGAAACCACGATATCAGCTTTTCCTTTTTCTATAACGGGAGACATAACTTTCTCTCCTTTATCTTCAGCGTAACGAACCTGAGAAGAAACGCTTCCGCCTCGCTGGGACATACCGTGGATCTCGCTCATTTTTACATCATAGCCAGCTTCCATCAAACCTGTTGTCAGAATCTTACTGGCAAGGATGGTACCCTGACCGCCTACTCCAACTAATAAAATGCTTTTCGTCATGGTCCTAATCCTCCTTCACAATTGCACTCTTCGGGCAAACCTGTGTACAAACATCGCATCCAACGCACTGTACGCCGTTGATAACTACTTTCTTTGTCTCCTTGTTGTAGGACATTGCAGGACATCCCGCTTTCAGACAAAGCTTACAGCCTATACATTTATCCGCATCTACTCTGTTTCTTGTAACAAACAGAGATTCAAACTCTTCCCTGTCCTCTTGGGAAAACTTCTTCAGAGCACATGGCCAGCGGGTGATAATCACCGACGGCTCATCAAGAGCAAGACATTTGTCCAAAGTTTCATCTACTTCCTTAAGGTCATTCGGATTAATTACATATACATGTTTCACGCCAATGGCTCGAACCAGATCTTCAATCTTAATGATGGTTGTCTCCTCATTCTTGGCTGTATACCCCGTTCCCGGATTGTTCTGATGACCTGTCATACCTGTGATTCGATTGTCAAGGATGATGTTTACTGTGTTACTCTTATTGTAAACAGTGTTAATCAGAGAATTAATACCTGTATGGAAGAAAGTGGAATCTCCAAGAACCGTGACAACTCTGCGATTCACACCTTCCATATTAAAAGCTCTCTGAGCACCGGCGCCAAGGCTGATGCTCGCCCCCATGCAGACTGTAGAATCCATGGCACTGTATGGTTTTCCTGCTGCCAGAGTATAACATCCGATGTCACCGCTTATCATAATATCTTTTCTCTTGCCCAGACGATAGAAAAGACCTCTGTGCGGACATCCTGCACAGAAGGTAGGCGCACGATTGATAAGCTTGCTTCTGTCAAATTCCATCGTTTTATTGGGCGTTCCTGTAACACAGGCACGGATAACATCAGGCGTCATTTCTCCGTAAGCCGGAAATACGTCTTTTCCAATACACTCACATCCCTGCCGTCTCACAAATTCTTCGATGTACGGGTCATTCTCTTCCAATATATAAACTTTATCCACTTTTGAACAGAAATCTTTAATCAGATTTGCAGGAAGAGGATTTGTAAATCCAAGCTTCAGGTATGAAGCCTTCTCTCCCCACACCTCTTTCCCATAGTAGTAACAGACACCGGAAGCAATTACCCCCACCTTTGTATCGCCCATTTCCACACGGTTAAACGGAGACTCTTCACTGTACTGTGCCAGAGCTTTCATACGCTCTTCCACTTTTACACGAAGCTTTCTTGCAATGGCAGGAAGACAGACATATTTCGCAGGATTCTTCTCCCAGGCTTTTGCCGGAACATCTGCTCGGTCGTTTAATTCCACAATAGATTTAGAATGACAGACACGAGTAGTCATACGAATGATAAATGGTGTATCAAACTTCTCTCCAAGTTCGTAGGCTGCCTTCACCATGTCAACACATTCCTGACTATCAGCCGGCTCCAGCATAGCAAGCTTTGCTGCTTTTGCATAATTTCTGTTATCCTGCTCATTCTGGGAGGAAAACATTCCCGGTTCATCGGCCGTCACTACGACATTTCCACCATTTACTCCCATATATGCCCAGGTAAATAACGGATCCGCCGCCACATTCATACCCACATGCTTCATGGACACTATACTTCTCAAACCTGCGACAGATGCGCCGATTGCAGATTCCATGGCAACCTTCTCATTCGGCGCCCATTCCGCATATATTTCTTTATATGTAGACAAATTCTCCAGGATTTCTGTACTGGGAGTTCCCGGATATGCAGATGCATAGGAAACACCTGCTTCATATGCGCCTCTGGCGATTGCTTCATCGCCTGTCATCAATCTCTTCATAAACTACCTCCCTGCACCGCTTCTCCGGCGCTCTATTTGCTTATTGTACCTCACAGCCCCTCACCATGTCAACGCATTTATGCGTTAAAGTGTAAAAAAGTGTTCAACAAAATGATAATCACAAAAAAAACACCGCAATCCCACAGAATTACGGTGTTTCCTCTTTTATCAGTTTTTAACATCCAATCGGACTAATGCTCTCTTGAGCTTCGCTTCCGCGATTTTATATTCACGGTCTCCTAATCCACCTTTTGTAAGCATCTGCTCTGCACGTTTCTTCGCATCTTTGGCACGCTCTTCATCAATGTCTTCCTTCCATTCCCATGTTGTCGCCAGCAATCGGCAGGTTCCGTTCATCATAGAAAGCATTCCACCGATACACGCTGCACTTCTTTTGGTTCCGTCAGGCATAACTACATGAGCCTCACCCATTCCAAGAGCTGTACAGAAATTACAATGTCCGGCAAGTATTGCCAGATTACCCGTAATGCTTCTGCACACGATACGTTCTACGTCACCCTCAAACAAAAGGCCATCCGGTGTTCCGATTCGTAACGGAAATGTCTTCATAGACAGCCTCCTTTACAGATTCTTAGCTTTCTCAAATACATCGTCGATGGTTCCGGCAAACAGGAAACAGCTCTCCGGAATCTCGTCACACTCGCCGTCAAGAATCATCTTAAAGCCACGAAGGGTCTCTTTCAGAGGAACATACTGTCCTGCCATACCTGTGAACTGCTCTGCTACAGAAAAACTCTGTGACAGGAATCGCTGTACTTTACGGGCACGGTTTACTGTCATCTTATCATCCTCAGAAAGCTCGTCCATACCCATGATAGCAATAATGTCCTGAAGCTCTTTATAACGCTGCAGTACTCTCTGTACCGCACGGGCAATTTCATAATGCTCTCTTCCTACGACCTCCGGTGAAAGAATACGGCTGGTAGAATCCAACGGATCTACAGCCGGATAGATACCCTGGCTGGCAATATCACGGGAAAGTACAGTAGTTGCATCCAGATGAGTAAAGGTCGTAGCCGGAGCCGGGTCCGTTAAGTCATCCGCAGGCACGTATACTGCCTGAACGGAAGTGATGGAACCCTTTCTGGTTGAAGTGATTCGCTCCTGCAGAGCGCCCATCTCTGTCGCAAGAGTAGGCTGATAACCTACAGCAGAAGGCATACGTCCAAGCAAGGCGGAAACCTCGGAGCCAGCCTGCGTGAAACGGAAAATATTATCAATAAAGAGAAGCACATCCTGATTCTTCTCATCACGGAAATACTCCGCCATGGTAAGACCAGAAAGACCGACACGCATACGCGCTCCCGGCGGCTCGTTCATCTGACCATAAACCAATGCGGTCTTATCGATAACTCCACTCTCTTTCATTTCATTATAAAGGTCGTTACCCTCACGGGTACGTTCTCCTACACCGGTAAATACGGAAAGTCCGCCATGTGCAGTTGCCACATTATGAATAAGCTCCATAATAAGAACTGTTTTACCAACACCGGCTCCTCCGAAAAGACCGATCTTACCGCCCTTTGCATAAGGACAGATTAAATCTACAACTTTAATGCCTGTTTCCAGAATTTCTGTTGCAGGCACCTGCTCTTCATAAGAAGGTGCAGGACGATGAATAGACCAACGTTCCTCTACCTTCGGTGCAGGCATATTATCAACCGGGTCACCCAGCAGGTTAAATACACGGCCAAGACACTCTTCGCCAACGGGAACCTTAATCGGTGCGCCTGTGTCAACTGCTTTGGTGCCTCTGACGAGACCGTCGGTAGAGTTCATGGCAATACAGCGAACTGTATTATCGCCAAGCTGCTGTGCTACCTCGGCTATCAGCTTTGCGCCTTTATTATCAATTTCTATGGCATTGAGAAGTGCAGGCAGTTCATCGTGCGCAAAGCGGATGTCCAAAACAGGACCGATGACCTGAACTACTTCGCCAATGTGTTTTTCGCTCATTTAAGAATCTCCTCTATTTATATGCTGTGAAAGCCCATTACAGACCCTCTGCTCCTGCAACAATCTCCGTGATTTCCTGCGTGATGCTCGCCTGACGCGCTCTGTTATAATACAGATTCAGTTTATCAATCATTTCCTCTGCATTGCTTGTAGCAGCATCCATTGCCATACGTCTGGCAGCCAGCTCGCTGGCTACTCCTTCGCAGACAGCGCCGTAAATCAGTCCTGCCAGATATTCCGGAACCGTCGCATTAAAAACTTCTTCTGCATTCGGCTCATACAGGATCAGATTTTTCGTATCGGCCATTCCGCCGCTCTCCTCCCGGATATCCGGCAGCGGAAGCATGGAAAATACTTCCGGAACCTGAGAAAGCATGGATTTAAACATCGTATAACACAACTCTACATGCCCGAATGTTCCTTTACGGAACTCTGTGCAAAGAAGATTTGCAATCTCGAAGCAGTCTGCTACAGAAATATCTGCAATTTCCGCAAATTCTTCTGTCAGACATTCCACACCTTTCCTTCGGAAATATTCCACTGCTTTTTTTCCGATTGGCAGAACTACATAGTCCTTATCTGCACTGGCAGCTTCCATACACTTAAAAAGATTTGCATTATATCCGCCGGCCAGCCCTCTGTCACCGGCAATCACCACATAACAGCAGCGATCTCCGACGCCTTCTCTGGCATAAACGGAAGAAAAATCTGTATTTTCCCTTGCAATATCTTTCAGAGTATTGTGAAGCTCTGTGAAATAAGGGCGACAGGTCTCTGCCCTTTCCTTTGCTTTACGCAGTTTGGAGGATGCTACAAGCTCCATTGCCTTGGTAATCTGCATGGTGCTCTGCACACTTTTGATACGCAGCTTTACCGCTTTCATGTTTGCAGCCATTGTATGAACCTCCTAATCACTTTATTTCTCAGGTCTTGAATTCAGAAAATTCTCTGTGTACTCATCCAGAACTTTACGTAACTTTTCTTCCGTATCTGCTTCCATCTTACCGGTCGCACGGATTTCCTGCATAACAGCTGTGCCTTCTGCATTTGTATCCAAATAAGTGTATAAGCTGCTCTCGTATTCTTTTACGTCATCAACAGCAACACGGCTTAAAATACCCTTGGTAACTGCATAGAGAATCGCTACCTGTTTTTCTACAGGAACCGGAGCATTCTGACTCTGTTTCAGAACCTCTACAATACGGGCACCCTGCTCCAGACGCGCCTTTGTATCTGCATCAAGGTCGGATCCGAACTGTGCGAAACTCTGAAGCTCACGATACTGAGAGTAAATCAGTTTCAGTGTACCGGCAACTTTTTTCATTGCCTTGATCTGCGCATTACCGCCAACTCGGGATACAGAAATACCAGGGTTTACCGCAGGCATAACGCCTGAATGGAAAAGCTCGGTTTCCAGGAAAATCTGTCCGTCTGTAATAGAAATTACGTTAGTCGGAATATATGCAGATACATCGCCTGCCTGTGTTTCAATAATCGGAAGCGCAGTCAGGGAACCGCCGCCGTGCTCATCATCCAGCTTCGCTGCACGTTCCAAAAGTCTGGAATGCAGATAGAAGACATCACCTGGATAGGCTTCACGTCCCGGTGGACGACGGATCAGAAGAGAAAGTGCACGATAAGCAACTGCATGTTTACTTAAATCATCATAAATAATAAGCACATCTTTTCCCTTGTTCATAAAGTATTCACCCATTGCACATCCTGAATATGGTGCAATGTACTGCAGCGGGCTGGCTTCAGAAGCAGTTGCCGCCACTACAATTGTATAGTCCATAGCCCCGTTTCTGGTAAGATTCTCTACCAGATTGGCTACTGTGGAACGTTTCTGTCCAATTGCAACGTAGATACAAATTACATCCTGACCTTTCTGGTTGATGATCGTATCTGTGGCAATGGTTGTTTTTCCGGTCTGACGGTCGCCGATGATAAGCTCACGCTGGCCACGTCCAATCGGAATCATGGAGTCGATTGCTTTGATGCCTGTCTGAAGAGGCTGGTGTACAGACTTTCTCTCACAGATACCCGGAGCAGGACTCTCAATTGCGCGAAATTCCTGCGTGTCAATCGGGCCTGCACCGTCAATCGGCTGTCCTAATGCATTTACAACACGGCCAATCATAGCTTCACCTACAGGTACGGATACAACCTTTCCTGTACGTTTCACAGTCTGGCCTTCACCAATATTTTCATCGGAACCAAATAATACGATAGATACACTGTTTTCTTCCAGGTTCTGAGCCATACCATAGCTTCCGTCTTCAAACTCCAGCAGCTCTCCTGCCATACAGTTTACAAGACCGCTTGCTCTGGCAATACCGTCACCTACCATAAGAATCGTACCTGTTTCATTCTGCTGAATAATGTTATCGTAATATTTAATCTGGCTGCGGATGACTTTGGATATTTCTTCAGGTTTTAATTGCATGTTTCCATTCCCATCCTTTAAATACTTATTTCATTCAGTTTTCTGGAAAGACCTGACATACGGCCCTGGACCGTTCCGTCAAGCTGCTTGCCTTCCAGCTCTACACGCAGACCACCGATTACGGAAGGGTCTTTTTTCTGGGTAAGAGAAATCTTCTTTCCGCTGATTTTCTCAAGCTTCTCTGTCAGAGCTGTCATCTGTCTGTCATTTAAAGTAACTGCACTGATGACTACAGCCTCAGAAATTCCATGTTCTGCATTATAGCGCCGTGTAAATTCCTCACAGCATCCTGCAAATTCCATGAGAATGCCTCTGTCACACAGCAATTTTAAAAAGTTTACTAAATAGCGCTCAGCCTGAGAGCCAAATGCCTTCTCAATCATATCCTCCCTTTCCTTCTTCGGAATGGAAGGCTGTCCAAGAAGACTTACATACTGAGGGGTTTCGCAAAAGATTCTGCGTATCTCCTTCATCTGCTCATGTATCTGCTCCGTGAGCTGTTCTTCGGCAGCAAGATCATACAGGCTGCCCCCATAGACTCTGGCAGTCTGTGTCATTATGCTTCACCTACATTCTCTATAAATTCGTCAATAAGCTTCGCATGATCTGTTTCGTTAATTTCGCGCTCGATGACCTTACCGGCAATCTCCATAGCCATATCGCCAATTTCATTTTTAATTTCATTGACAGCTTTCTTTTTCTCCTGAGCAATGTCTTTCTCTGCCTTTTCTTTCATGGCAGCGATCTGCATGGAAGTTTCTTTAAGCATATCTTCACTCTGGATTGCAGCAGTTTTCTGTGCATTTGCCATAATATCGTTTGCTCTGTTTTTTGCTTCCTGCATATTTTTTTCATACTCGGTTTTCATTGCCTGCGCTTCCTCTTTCGCCTGTACAGCCTGCTGAATTTCCGCATCTGCTTTGGCTCTGCGCTTCTCCAGCACCTCATTAATCGGTTTAAACAGGAAACGTTTAATCAGATATACCTGGAGAAAGAGGTTCGCGATCGTCGCTACAAAATTCCACGGCACAATTGTTACTAAATCCTGTACCATTCTGGTTGTAACCTCCTTATTACCGTTCTTTCCTTTATCAGCTGAGGAACTTCATGAACATACCAGGTGCTACGAAAATAAGAAGCAGACCTGTTACGAAACCGTAAATACCTGTTGTCTCTGCGATGGCACAGCCAAGAAGCATAGTAGAAGTAACATCACCTTTACACTCCGGCTGACGTCCGATTGCCTCAAGTGCTTTTGCTACGGCATTACCCTCACCAATACCAGGTCCGATACCGGCGATAAGAGAAGCTCCTGCACCAATTGCACATCCTGCTAATGCGATACCTTTTGCAAGTAACTGAAATTCCATAGTAAAATCCTCCTTAAATTAAAAATTCATTTAAATTTTATTATCCTTCTTCCGCTGCATTTGCAATATACATTACAGTCAGCATACAGAAGATAAATGCCTGCATAACACCTGAGAACCAGTCAAAATAGACTGAAAGGATTGCAGGGATACCAACATCAAGGAACGGTATCTTTGACAAAACATCTCCCAGCACACCCGGCAACAGCCCAAAGAGTGCGGAGCTTGCCAGCGCCAGAGCGCCATAAATAAGACCGTTGATTACCACACCTGATAAAATATTTCCGAAATGACGACAGGCCATACTGACCGGTGTTGCCAGTTCGGATAAAACATTAAATGGTGTCATAATGGCGATAGGGGTTGTAAAGCCTTTCAGATAACCTCCCACACCACCAGTCTTAATCTTTTGCGCTGTGATCATAATAAATACCACAACTGCCCATGCAGCCTCTGTCGAAAGGTCTGCTGTAGGGCTTCGAAGTCCGATAAGACTGATCAGGTTGGACACAACACTGGTCACAAAAAGCGCCGCTACAAATGGAATCATATAGCGGAATTTCTCTCCCATATTTCCCACTACGAAGTTGTTGGCCTTCTCAACAATCATCTCTGCAAGAGCCTGACGTTTGGAAATATTCTCCACCTTCAGGTCATGCGTCAGCCAGATACACACTCCTGTAATTAAAATCATGACAATCCAACTGACTACCATTGTCTCACTGATGCGAAGCTGCCCCAATATAGGCAGGTCAATGGGCAAAGTAAAATATATCTTTGCACCTGTAATGTCTAACTCCATGTGTACTTCACCTCCCATCTCTATATAATTTTAAATTCCATTACTTCCTGCTTTTCATAATTCCTGCTATTTTAATTCCCGCTCCCGGAAATAACAGAGGAATGATTCCTGCTGCAAACTGGAAACAGGGAGCTACAATGGCTACAATTACCCAAAGCATCTGAATCAGCATCCTCTGGGAATAACTTGCCTTCATTTTCATTCTTGCCGCAGCCTCATCTGTTGTTGCCGCTACTTTCTGCACGGTAAGTCCCATGAGAAAGAAATTCAGCACCGCTACTGCACCACCACCTATTCCGGCTAAAAACACAGTATAATTAAAAGGTATTTTCTCCGGCAGTATAAGATGAAGGACAAAAAATCCAATCCACATGATAATTACGCCTGTTACCGTATAGACTGCCACATTTTTTGTTTCTTTTTTTACTGCAGGCTGAACATTACTGAAAAAACTGCTCATAATTCTTCCCTTTCCTCAATCCTTCACCAACTTTTAAGAATGGCTGTTAAAGGATATCTTATGTTTTTTCTTTTTTTCTTCTTTTTTCTGATGCTTCATAGTAGATAAATAAAATTTATAAGCTACCATCCCGGAGCCTCCCATACCGAAAAAGAAGCCGATAATATAAATCCAGCCTCCGATTCCTGTCACCCCGCTGATCCACCAGCAAAAAGCCAGACAAAGCAAAAGAGGTGTAATAAATGAAAGACTAAATTGTGTAAGCATTGTAAGATTTTTTATAATGTCTGTCCATTCTTTCATAAAACAACTCCTTTACTTTCAATTCACTCTTCAGATAGTCAGATTTTATCATATTCAAGTGCAAAATACAATCTATTTGCCCTATCATCTGCACGCTTTTTTTTAGGCATCCTTACTTTTTTTGTATTTTTATCCTCATTCTGAGACAGCTATCTCATTCAAAGATGGGTCCCACTGAGAAAAAAATCACCGACAGTCGGTACCAAAAGCACAAACTGCCGGCGACAGCCTCTATCGTATTATTCAGAATACAGATAATCTTTATATTTCGGGTCATCCAGACAAACCGCATCGATCCATACAGGAGTAACCAGAACATTTCTTTCATATGTAACAGATTTCTTAGGTGCTGTTGTCATAAGTGAAGTCCAGATTGCCTGATATCCCATAGCGAAAGGTTGCTGGGAGACTACACCGATTTCTTCCCCTTCACGAATTGCCTTCTGCTGTCTGCTTGTCGCATCCATGCCTACCATTGCAATCTCACGGTTATCAATGTCCTTCTCCATGTTCAGATACATCTCCGCTACATCTGCATTACTGCAGAATACACCGTCCAACGTCGGATATTTGTGAAGAACCTCCTGCATCGCAGCTTCCATATCTTCTACCTGGTCTCCATAAACGACTTCTACTACCTCAATATCTGTATATTTGGATATATTTTCTACAAACCCTTCTGTTCTGTCTTTAATACTCTGCGTCTTTTCCTGTGCGGAAAAAACAGCTACTTTTCCCATTTTTCCAATTGTGCGGCCAAGTCTGTATGCCGCCATCTTACCAGCTTCCACATTATCCGTAGCACGGAATGCACGGACAAGCTTCTTCTCAGACACATTAGCGTCAAAAGCTACTACCGGAATTCTGTTTTCCTTTGCCATTTCAAGCTGAGCCTGACAGGAATCCATATCGCCAACAGATACGCACAGTACATCCGGGTTCTCTGCAAGCACTGCATCCAGAATATTAATCTGCTCATCTACATTATGCTCATCTTCCGGACCCTCAAAAGTCATGGTAATCGCCCGTTTTTTCTCAAAGCCATATACCTCATTCGCATCCTTAACGGCCGCTTCCATTCCCTTTTTTACACGATTCCAGAATTCACCTTTCGTACTTTTGCTCACAACAGCAATTCTTGCTCCCGGCTGAACTTCCACCGCCGGATCAAATTCCGGTATCAAATTCATTTCCTCTTCTTCTTCAATCGCCTCTGCTTCTGAATCGGCCTCTTCGATGGCGTCTGCTACTAGAGGCTGAATCGATTCCTGAACCTCATCCCTGCTGCATCCGGTAAGCATACTCAGTGCCGCCAGTATAACTGCCGTCCCAACCGCTGCTTTTCTCATCTCTTATCTCCTATTCTTATATGCGCTGTAATCGCCCCCGTCAGGACTTTACATAAATTTTATATGTTCTTTATCTTTCCTACATTATACACAAATAAATCTCCCCGTCTATAGATTTAATACTTTTTTCACAATTTAACCCCGCATTTGCCAGATTAATCCCAGACATCCCATTCTCTCCCTATTTCATATGCAGTAGAAAAGGACAGCGGTCCCAAAATCACTCCCCAGGTTCCAAATATCAAAACTCCAAGATAGACACTCGCCAGTACCGCAATCGGAGAAACTCCCAATTTTTTTCCCAGAAGCCTCGGCTCCAGCGCTTCTCTGAGCATACTGGTCACAATATCCAGAAGTACACAGCCCACTGCAATTCCCGGTTTTCCCCTTATCAGAAAAACCACAGCCGAGGGATATAGGAAGGTTCCTGTCCCGATTAGCGGCACTGCATCAAAAAGTCCCAGTAAAATTCCCAAAATCAGATAATACGGACTCCTCATAATATAGAATCCGAAGCAACACACAGCAGCAACCAGAAAAATAATAATCACCTGAGCCTTGAGATATAAAACAGTCGTTTTCTGAAGTCTCTTTACCACCCGTCTCGTCCCTACAAGCCAGGAATAATCCCAAATTTTTCTCCTCAGATTCTCCATATCCCCGATGATCAGAAGCGTACTGATAAAAGTGACTAAAACTCCTGACATAAAGAACAGCGCTCCTCTGGCCCAGGAAAACAGAAGTTCTACAATATCCTTCCCAACAAACGAAAGAATATTCTGCTGAATCTCACTAACCTGACTCAATACAAATGCACGGCTGTCCTCACGAAGAATCCCTGTATTTCTTTCCAACATACTGCAAAAGTGTTCCAGGATTACAAGACCTTTATCCGCAAATTCCGGCAGCCCCATAAACGCTTTCCGTATCTGGCTCAAAAGTTCACCGGCTCCAAGATAAAGAAGAAGACCGGTCCCTGCCAAAAGACAAAACAGAAGAAGAGCTCCTGTCAATTCCTTTTTTATTTTTGTCTTTCGTTCTACCCGTCTTGCAACAGGCTCCAACCAGGACGCAAGAACCCATGCAGCCAGAAAAGGGACTGCTGCCGGCAGTAAATATCTGTATCCTACAAACACGCCGGCAGCAATCCCTGCCATCATTAATTTTCTCTTCCATTCTATACGCAATCCATACACCACTTTTCTGCTTTTAAAGTTAGTATGGCTTTTTTCTTCTTATTTATTCTCCTAAAAAAATCTCATAAATCCGTTTCCCGATGGAACTGTCTTAAATTCCATTTTTTTCTTTGTTGACGGATGCTTTAAAGTCAGCTCTGCAGAACAGAGAGCCAGCGCAGTTCGAGACTTCTCTTCAGCATTATATTTTTTATCTCCGAGAAGCGGCATTCCTCCGTGAGACATCTGAACCCGTATCTGGTGATGACGCCCTGTTTCCAGACGGATTCTCATAAGATATTGTTCCCCCTCCTCTGTCTTTACCGTATCCAGAAGTTCATAGTAAAGGACTGCTTTTTTCGCTCCCTGACTCTTCTCCTTTACAACAGATGACATATTTGTTTTTCCGTCTTTTTTCAGCCAGTCTTCCAGCCTTCCCTCCTTATTCTGCGGTCTTTTCTCTGTCACAGCCAGATAGGTCTTTACCATCTCGCCCGAAGCCATCTGACGACTTAATTCTCCCGCCGCTTTCTGGTTCTTGGCAAAAACAAGAATTCCCTCTACCGGCTGATCAAGGCGATGCACGATACCAAGATACGGCATTTTATTCGGCTCTTTCTGTGCAAGATAATTTTTCAACGCACTTTCCATATCCATTGAACCTATACGGGCGCTCTGCACAGCAGTCCCGGCAGGCTTATGACACACGATCATATCTTTATCTTCATATAAAATATGGTCTTCTATTCTTATATAC
>Tibetan_p2__coassemble_1186_pt1 | contig 30784 bp, 27 predicted proteins | sample Tibetan_p2__metabat2_low_PE_011 | metagenome-assembled genome bin Tibetan_p2 | reverse complement strand
CCAACTAGCTTAGTTATCTCTCGCGTTTTACTGTTTGGTTCGAAAACCGTTCATTTTATAAAAATGAAATAATGTAAAGAATTTTCGAGAATCGTATGTGTTTCACTGTTTAGTTATCAAGGTTGTTACTCACTGTCTGTGACAGCTCGTTTATTTTATCACTTCGTTTTCATCTTGTCAAGTACTTTTTTAACTTTTTTCAAAATGTTTTTTGAAGTGTTTTGTGTTGTTGTTTTCAGCAACTCTGACATCTTATCATGTCTTCTGTTGTTTGTCAACACCTTTTTTCAATTTTTTTCGCTTTCGCTCTTTAAAAATTGAAAAGCGGAGAAGGAGGGATTTGAACCCTCGCGCCGCGTTAGCGACCTATACCCTTAGCAGGGGCACCTCTTCGGCCTCTTGAGTACTTCTCCGAACTCCGAACTGATAATTTCTTATTCAATTTGAAGTGAGCTTCTAACTTGAAGCGCATTACAGATTATATAAAAAAAAGCCTGTCTTGTCAACAGGTTTTTTTATTTTTTTTAAATATTTTTTTGAATGGTAGCTTCAATACGCCTTTTTACCTCTGTCGCTATCTCTGTAGTCTTCATATCTTTATATTCATCATACAAAATCGGCTCCAGAAAATGCACCTGTACAACCAGCTTATCAATGGATCCCGTATCAAACGCTTTATATGAATCTATCAATGCCACCGGTACTATCGGACATTTTGTCTTCGTTGCCACTTTAAAGCTTCCGCCCTTAAACTCCTGGGGTTTATTTCCCTGTTTGCTTCTTGTTCCTTCCGCAAAAATCAGATAATTACGTCCAGCTTTTACTTCTTTGATAACATTGACAATAACTTCCATTGACTGTTTCAGATCATCACGATCAATACAGAATGCTTTCATGCAGGCGAATACCTGTTTCAGGAAAGGCACCTTCTCCACTTCTTTTTTTGCAACAACAGAAAATGGTGTCGGACATACATGGGCAATTGCAAGTACATCGAACAAGCCCTGATGATTCGGATAAAACATAAAACCGTTTTCCTTTGGTATATTGTCTACTCCATGAGCATCAATCTGGATATTTCCGCCTTTTATCGCTCTTCTGTCGATATATTTGATAAGCTTCCATCTCTGCTCCTCTGTATAATTCTCCACATGGCTGGCATACCAGTTCAGTTTTATCCAGCCATATGGTACAAAAAGCAGGTTTCTAAACACCATCAATAAAATTCTCTTCATTTTATCCCCTTATTCCCCGTAACACAGCTTATTTTGTGAGCAGCTTACCTGTTATCTTCTCTTCATATCCCGGATTTTTTTTGATAAATGTATCATAATCCTTAGTATACTGCTTATAAGTATCTGTGGTCATAAATTTCACATAATCCGACGCTGCCTGCGTACGCATATCATCTGTGATTTTTGAAGGAGGAAGAATATTGTAGTCTTTTTCCTTCTTCCCTACCATATATGTTCCCACGCATGGATATTTCTGTTCATTTTCCAGCTCAAGATCATATGTAATGTAAACATAGGTATAATCTTTATTCTCAGAAAGTGTATCACACTCTCTGATTTCCAGTTTTTTTACATTATGCGCCTTGAAATAGGCAATTGTCGCATCAATCTCTGCCTTAAGACTGGATTCTGTATCTTTCTTCTGCCCGTAACAGTCTTTGACCTTCTTTTCTTTTCCGTCCACATATGCCTCTATCAAGGATTCCGTCACACTCTCCGGGGATTTGTGACTGACACCGCAGCCAGTCACCCCCAGCATAAGAGCCACCGTCACAAATGCTGCTGCATAATTTTTCCATTTCGTCATGGCTACTTAATTTCCCCTTCTACTTCTTCCTCTTCTGCAATTGTTTCAGTTTCTTCTGTTTCTTCACCTGATGCCTTGTTTTCTTCCTTTTTCTCTCGTACCTTGGCAAAGCTTGCTACAGTTACGCCATCATCCAGATTAATCAGCTTCACACCTGATGTAATTCTTCCAAGCGTTGTAATATCAGAACACAACAGACGGATAATGATCCCCTCCGTTGTAATCATCATAACTTCATTATCTTCGTTGACAGCCTTAGCCCCTACAACACAACCGGTTTTTTCAGTAATCTTGTAACATTTAACACCTTTTCCACCACGATTCTGACAGGTAAACTCACCAATGGAAGTACGTTTACCCATACCATTAGCAGAGACGATCAGAAGACAGTCTCCCTGTGAATTGAGCTGCATTGCCACAACTTCGTCATCATCTGCAAGATTCATCCCGCGTACTCCCATGGACACTCGCCCTGTACTTCTTACATCTGTCTCATTAAAGCGAATGCACTGGCCATATTTTGTCACAAGGATAATATCTTTCTTATCATTGGTTGATTTAACTTCAATAAGCTCATCGTCATCACGAAGCAAAATAGCAGCGAGCCCTGTTTTACGGACATTTGCATATTCCAAAATCGGGGTCTTTTTCACAAGTCCCTTCTTGGTTGCCATCATAAGATAACTACCTTTTTCAAACTGATTAATTGGAATTATCGCTGTAATACGTTCATCCGGCATAAGCTGCAAAAGATTTACGATTGCAGTTCCTCTTGCTGTACGGCTTGCTTCCGGTATCTCGTAGACTTTCAATCTGTATACACGCCCTGTATTCGTAAAGAACATCAGATAATGATGCGTCGTCGTCATAAGGAGTTCTTCAATGTAATCATCCTCTATCGTCTGCATACCCTTAATTCCACGTCCGCCACGGTTCTGACTCCTGAAATTATCCACAGTCATTCTCTTTATATAACCCAGTTTCGTCATTGTAATCACTGTGTTTTCATTCGGAATCAGATCTTCTGTTGAAATATCATATACATCATAGCCAATAGATGTTCTTCTGTCATCTCCGTATTTTTCAGAAACGCAGAGAATTTCTTCGCGTATTACACGCAGAAGTAAATTTCTGTCAGCAAGAATTGCTTCATATTTGCGAATTTTTTCCATTAATTCAGCATATTCCGCTTCCAGTTTCTCTCTTTCCAGACCTGTCAGGGCGCGGAGACGCATATCTACGATAGCCTGCGCCTGTACCTCTGTCAATTCAAAACGCTCAATCAAATTCTGTTTTGCAGTCTGTACATTCTGGGCAGCACGGATAATTCTGATAACTTCGTCAATATTATCCAGCGCCTTTAACAGCCCCTCCAAAATATGTGCACGTTCTCTTGCCTTATTCAGATCGTATTTTGTTCTTCTTGTTACAACTTCTTCCTGATGGGCCAGATAATATTCCAACATTTCCTTCAGATTCAGGACTTTCGGCTCCAAACTTCCGTTACGCGGAACAAGGGAAAGCATAATAACGCCAAAAGTATCCTGAAGCTGTGTATGTTTATAAAGCTGATTGAGAATGACGTTTGCATTGGCATCTTTACGAAGATCAATACAGATACGCATTCCTTCACGGCTAGAATGATCGTTTAAATCCGTAATTCCGTCTATCTTTTTATCTCTTACCAATTCAGCAATCTTTGCAATAAGGCGGGCCTTGTTTACCAGATACGGCAACTCTGTTACAATGATTCTGGATTTTCCGTTAGGAAGTGTCTCTATATTTGTCACAGCACGTACACGGATTTTTCCCCTTCCGGTGCGGTAGGCTTCCTCGATTCCTCTTTTTCCAAGAATCGTCGCGCCTGTCGGGAAATCCGGTCCTTTTACAATTTCAAGAAGTTCTTCCATATCTGTATCACGGTCTTCTTCTATAATGTTGTCGATAATTTTTACGACAGCAGAAATAACCTCACGAAGATTGTGAGGCGGAATATTTGTAGCCATACCCACTGCAATACCTGAGGTTCCGTTCACCAGAAGGTTCGGATAACGTGCCGGAAGCACAGACGGCTCTCTCTCGGTTTCATCAAAGTTCGGTGTAAAATCTACAGTATCTTTATTGATATCCGCAAGCATTTCCATTGAAATCTTACTAAGGCGGGCCTCTGTATATCGCATGGCAGCCGCGCCGTCACCATCCACAGAACCGAAATTTCCGTGGCCGTCTACGAGAGGATATCTGGTAGACCATTCCTGTGCCATATTAACCAGCGCGCCATAGATAGAGCTGTCTCCATGCGGATGGTATTTACCCATTGTATCACCGACAATACGCGCACATTTACGATGTGGCTTGTCAGGCCCGTTATTCAGCTCGATCATGGAATACAGAACACGGCGCTGTACCGGTTTCAGACCATCTCTTACATCTGGCAGCGCCCTGGACGCAATAACGCTCATGGCATAGTCAATGTAAGATTCCTTCATGGTCTTTTCCAAATCCACCTCGTGGACTTTGTCAAAAATATTATCTTCCATTTTCTATTCTCCTAAATATCCAGATTCTTAACAAATCTTGCATTTTCTTCGATAAATTCACGTCTTGGCTCTACCTTGTCTCCCATAAGAGTTGTAAAAGTCAGATCAATCTCAGATGTTGCCGCTTCATCCATAGTTACACGGAGAAGAACCCTTTTTTCCGGATCCATGGTAGTTTCCCAAAGCTGATCTGCATCCATCTCTCCCAGACCTTTATAACGCTGGATTTTATTATTTCCGTCACGTCCGATTTCCGTGAGTATCTGATCCAGCTCTCCATCGTCATATGCATACCAGACTTTTTTATTTTTTTCCACTTTATAAAGAGGAGGCTGTGCCAGATAAACGTATCCCTCTTTGATCAAATCCGGCATAAAGCGATACAGGAAGGTTAAAAGAAGCGTCGCAATATGTGCCCCGTCAACGTCGGCATCCGTCATAATAATAATCTTATGATAGCGGAGTTTGGTGATATCAAAATCCTCATGAATACCTGTTCCAAACGCGGTGATCATAGCCTTGATTTCTGCATTTGAATAAATTTTATCCAGACGGGCTTTTTCCACATTCAGAATCTTTCCGCGAAGGGGAAGAATTGCCTGTGTCGCACGGTTTCTTGCAGTTTTTGCGGAGCCGCCGGCAGAATCTCCCTCTACAATATAGATTTCGCAGTTTTTAGGATCCTTATCTGAACAATCTGCAAGCTTACCCGGAAGTGCCATACTGTCAAGTGCAGATTTACGACGTGTCAGATCACGTGCCTTACGTGCTGCTTCACGCGCTCTCTGCGCAAGAACTGACTTCTCTACAATTGTTTTCGCAACTGTCGGATTCTGCTCCAGGAAAAGCTCCAGCTGTTTGCTTACAATACCATCAACAGCGCCTCTCGCCTCACTGTTTCCAAGTTTCTGTTTCGTCTGTCCTTCGAACTGTGGATTTCCAATTTTTACACTTACAATAGCGGTCAGACCCTCTCGGATGTCATCACCGCTCAGATTATTTTCATTTTCTTTTAAAAGCTTATTCTTTCGTGCATAATCATTAAATGTATTTGTAATAGCATTTCGGAAACCTGTAATATGGGTTCCACCCTCAGGCGTATTAATATTATTTACAAAACCATAGCTGTTTTCTGTATAGGAATCGTTATGCTGCATGGCAACCTCTACTACCACGCCGTTCATTTCTCCCTCGCAATAAATGATTTCCGGATAAAGCGCCTCCTTGCTTCTGTTAAGGTAACTTACGAATTCACGTATTCCTCCCTCATAATGGAACATTTTTTCTCTTTCCATATCTGCTCTGGTATCTTTCAGGACAATCTTTAATCCCTTGGTAAGAAATGCCATTTCCCTGAGACGCTGTTTCAGAACATCATAATCATATACGGTTTCTTCAAATATTTCTTTATCCGGAAGGAAATCAACGGTTGTTCCCGATTTCTCAGGTTCACACTCCCCTACTACTTTCAACGGATACATTGTCTTTCCGCGCTCATATCTTTGCTTATATACTTTCCCTTCCTTGTAGATTGTTACCTCAAGCCAGGTAGAAAGAGCATTTACAACAGACGCTCCTACTCCGTGGAGACCGCCTGATACCTTATATCCTCCTCCACCAAATTTGCCGCCTGCGTGAAGAATTGTAAATACTACCTCTACTGCAGGAATTCCTGCTTTATGATTAATACCTACCGGAATACCACGTCCGTTATCGATAACTGTAATTGAATTATCAGGATTGATAATCACCTGAATTTCTGTACAAAAGCCCGCCAGAGCTTCATCAACTGCATTGTCTACAATCTCATATACAAGATGATGAAGACCTCTGCTGGATGTACTTCCAATGTACATACCCGGTCTTTTTCTTACGGCTTCCAGTCCCTCCAGAATCTGGATCTGATCGGCGCCGTATTCTGTATTCTCTCCGCCCATGTTATTCCTCCTGCTTCTATTTTTTATATTTGATAACAGCCTTACGGCCTGTAAAAAGACGCACTAATACCACTCTATTATAACACAAAAGACTGTCTCCCGACAGTCTTTTTTTGCAAGTATTCAATTATTCCCTGTTAATCAAATATTGATAAATATCTCTTTTCGTAACGCCTCTGTCCTTTGCAACAAGCTTCATTGCCTCTTTATGAGACACTCCTTTACTTTCATAGATTTCCATATGTTCTTCAACAGATATCTTTTCCCACGAAGCCTGCTCTTCCTCCGCTATTTCCTGCCGACTTCGTCCTTCAATCACAAGAACACATTCCCCAAGAGGTTTTTCTGACGTGTAATAAGTAATCAAATCCTGTATTGTTGTACGAAAAGCAGTCTCATGTTTCTTGGTAAGCTCTCTGCAAAGTGTCATTCTGCGATTTCCCAGAGTCTCCAGTAAATCCTCCAGCGTGCGCACCAGCTTATGAGGGGCTTCATAGAGAATAATCGTTCTCGTCTCATTGACCAGCTCCTCAAGAACCGCTCTGCGCTCTTTTTTATCCATAGGCAAAAAAGCCTCAAAAGCAAATCTTCTGGTAGGAAGTCCGGATAATGTCAAAGCCGTGATACAGGCAGCAGGTCCGGGAAGAGATGTCACTTCAATCCCTGCATCATAACACATGGCCGCCAGCTCTTCTCCCGGGTCTGAGATTCCCGGTGTACCAGCATCGGTAATAAGAGCAATATTCTGTCCCTCCTGCATTTTTCTGATCAATACATAGGCCTTATCTATTTTGTTATATTCGTGATAGCTGGTCATAGGTGTCTTTATGTCAAAGTGGTTCAATAACTTAATGCTGTTTCTGGTATCCTCCGCAGCAATCAGATCCACCTCCTTCAAGGTTCTCAGAACCCTGAAGGTAATATCCTCCAGATTACCTATGGGCGTTGCACATAAATATAATTTTCCGCTCATATCTGACTCCTTCTCAGACCATTCCGTAAATATCCAGAATGTTCTTCGTATAAACTCCCGGTTTCTCATAGACAATCAGAGGAGGCTCCACCGTAATTCTGGAATTTCCACCTTTCAGCGCCTCAATAAGAACCATATTCGGCTCTCTGTCTATGTATGGGTAAACAAGCTGCATCCTTTTGGGCTCCAGATGGTATTTCGTCAACACATTCATAATTTCTGCCAGCCTGAAGGGTCTGTGTACCATATAAAATCTTCCTCTGTCAATCAGCACTTTCGAAGCCTGTCTCACTACATCTTCCAGTGTACAAAGTACCTCATGACGGGCAATCGCCTTTGGCATATGCGGATTTGTGAGTCCATGCTGCCCTATCATATAAGGCGGATTACACGTAACAACATGAAAAGAAGCCGCTCCAAAAATTCCAGCCGCCTCTTTAATATCTCCCTGTACAATGCTGACATCTTCTTCCATGTGATTATATCTCACACTTCTTTCAGCCATCTGCGCACATTCTTCCTGAATTTCCAGACCGGTGAAATGTTTTCCCGCAGTCTTCGCCTTCAGAAGAATCGGAATAATTCCCGTACCTGTCCCCATATCCAGTACATTTTCATTCTTTTTGATTTTTGCAAAGCCCGACAGCAGAACAGCATCCATACCGAAACAGAATTTCTCCGGATCCTGTATGATAAAACAGCCATTCTGCAAATCGTCCAGGCGTTCCTGCTCCTTAATCAGATTCTCAGTCATCTAATTTGGAATCTCCTCTTTTATCCTCAAGACCTTCCAGTTCTTTTAATTCCTTCTCAGAAATCTTAACCTTCTTTTTCTTTGGACGGAATTTCAGTTCATCCACAAGAAATTCCTGAATTTCCTTTTCATCGTTAATCTCCACGATAACCTTTACTCTCTGGCGCAATACGTTCACACTGTGAACTGTTCCCTGTAATCCGTCCGGTGTTGTCACCGTATCCCCGATACCCGGAAGTTTCTTGTTCAGTTCTTCATATGTTTCCTGCTCATTCTTAAGACAACACATCAATCGTCCGCATACACCTGAAATCTTCGTCTGATTCAGGGAAAGATTCTGTTCTTTCGCCATCTTAATAGATACAGGTGCAAATTCAGAAAGATACGTGTGACAACAGAGACATCTTCCACAGATTCCAATTCCTCCAAGAATCTTCGTCTCATCCCTTACACCTATCTGACGAAGCTCAATCCTTGTCTTAAAAATTGCTGCCAGATCCTTTACAAGCTGACGGAAATCAATTCTCCCGTCCGCCGTAAAATAAAATAAAACCTTATTATTATCAAACGTGTATTCTGCATCAATAAGTTTCATATCAAGACCGTGTTCCCGAATCTTCTTCTGACAGATTTTAAATGCTTCTCTCTCTTTTACACGGTTCTGCTTTTCTTTCTCATCATCTTCTTCGTCTGCTACGCGGAGAACTTCCTTCAAGGGATGTACAACATCCTCTACTTCTCTCGGTGCAAGCACCACTTTTCCGTATTCCACGCCACGGGCAGTTTCCACGATTACATGGTCGCCAGCCTTAATTTCGTATTCTTTAGGACTGAAATAATAAATCTTTCCTACATTGCGAAATCTTACGCCTACTACTTTCGTCATGTTTCTATTTCTCCCTGATTGTCAGGAACAGAAGCTCCAGTGCAAGTTCGAAGTTTACGTTTGCTCTCAAACGTACCTTTGTTTTTTGCAGCGCATCGAGAATCTTCTCGATATTCTCATATGAGCGCTGGTTCGCCTGCTCCCTGATATAATTTATTTCCTGTTTAAATACCAGATTATCAATCTCCTTCGTCGCCTTAAACATCAGCACATCTCTGAACCAGAACTGGAACAGATCCAGATAGTCGTTGATATTCTGTTTCTCTCCGGAAAGACTCTTGATTGCGTCTGCCAATTCATAGACTTCCATAGTATTGGCATATTTCAAAATCTTCAGCGCATTTCCGGTCATTTCCGCAAATTCCTCTGATGTCGCAGCTCTTTGCGCTTTGCCGATGCTTCCCTGGGCAAAAGATGTATCAATCTCTGCCTGATAGTCCGGAACATGAAGCCTCTCCATCAGATATTTTTTTACAAGACCGTCGTCAACTACCTTTAAATCCAGTCTCACACATCTGGAACGGATTGTCGGAAGAAGACCGTCGATATTGTTTGTCAAAAGCATGATCACCGCATACTCCGGCGGCTCCTCTATTGTCTTTAAAAGCGCATTCTGTGCCTGCGGATTCATCATATCCGCATCCGGAATCACATAAATCTTATGAGGGCTGCAATATGGCTTGATCGCCACATCGTGGATTACCTGCTCACGGATTTCATCAATCGAAATGATTCCCGGCTTCTCATGGGTCACAAAAATGATATCCGGATGATTCTTTCCTGCTGCCTTCTTACAGGAATCACATTTCTGGCAAGGTTCTGTGCCGCCCTTCTCGCATTGGAGCGTAGCCGCAAAAGTCCCCGCAAGGAGCTTTTTCCCGGATCCCTGTTCTCCTGTAAAAATATAGGAATGGGATACCTTTCCCGTGGAAATTGCATTTTTTAAGTGTCTGATAATTTCCTCATGTCCAATAATGTTGTTAAACCCCATCATAAGAATCACCCCGCTTTTTTGTTTTCCTGTTGATTATACCATAAACAGGTTTTATTGCATAGTATAACCCGCATTCATTTTCGTACTTCTTCAATGTAGCTGACAATTTCAGAAACACAGGTATCCAGATCATCATTCACAAACCGCTTCCAGATTCCTGCTTTCGCCACATTCTCTTCTGAAAAATCAAGCTGATCCGCCAAAAATCTCCGGCACATTTCTTCATATTTCGGATTTTCCTGTTCCCGTTCTCTCTTCAATGCCCTGGAAAGACGTTCTCCATCTTCCACTTGAATATAAATCGGACAAACTGCATCGCTGCCATAATACTTACACATTTTAATAAAAGATTCCAGAGTTCCGATTCCCAGATAATCCGCTCTGTTCAGATCCACCTGGCCGTCATCTGCTGTGAAATAAGTCCAGATTCCATGAACCGTATTATAATTTCTAGCCTCAATAAGGCATCCCTTTCGTCGAAACTCCTTTAACTTCTTTTCGTCTGTAAAAAAATAATTCTTTCCGTCTTCCTCTCCCGCTCTAATCGGGCGGGTTGTGTATAAAATAAGCCTCTTTAAGCCAAGCGTCTCATTCGCTCCCAGAATTGAATAAATCTTATCCTTTCCTGATGCGCTCTTTCCCATAATGTAAAATATTTTTCCCATTTATTTTTATCCACCTATCGGGCAACAACACAGATTGTCTGATTTGTGCTGTCGCTTAATCCCTGCAGTTCAAAGCCCTGCTCAAGGTATCTTCTCACATTTCTCACAAAATGTCCAGTAATCTGTTCTCCCGGCACAAGGATCGGAGTTCCCGGAGGATAAAGATAGGCGAATTCCCCGGAAACACGCCCAATACTTTCATCAAGATGGCAACGCTCCTGTGCTGCATCCATAGCCTGAGAAATACTGGTCATCTGCACCATTTTGGCATATGCACATGCCTCTTTTTCCTCTTCTTCTCTTCTCTCTTTCAGACCTTCTCTTCTGTCTATTTCTTCAATAGCAGATACAAGGCGCTCCATCCCTTCTTTTGTATCACAGACAGAAGCAATTCCAAGAACATAATTCTCTGATTCCATTTCCATCTCGATATGAAATTCCTCTCTCAGAATTTCATGGAGTGTCTTTCCTGTTAAAGAAGTTCCGACTGTAGAAAAAAGAAATTTCGAACGGTCAAAATCATAAACTCCGGTACATTTAAGAGTTTCCGGTCGCAGATCAGGATTGATAAGAACAATGTGCTTACACTCGCACAGCCTGCGTCTTACTGCCTCCAGATTCTTCGTAAACTCTTCAAACATCCTGCTGCCGTCGCGGCTTAATTTATCTATACAGGCATCAATACTTGCCATAAGAATATACGAAGGACTGCTGGTCTGATAAATATCCATGAATCTTTTTATTTTCTCCATGTCCGTCCGGCTGCTGCACACGTGAAGAACCGCAGTCTGCGTCATGGACGGCAACGTCTTATGAAAACTCTGTACCACAATATCTGCCCCAAGCTCTACTGCTGAATCCGGAAAATAATCAGAAAACCTCAAATGCGCTCCGTGCGCCTCATCTACAATCAAAGGAATTCCGAATTTATGCGCTGCATGCGCAATGTTCTTCACATCAGAAACTACCCCATCATAAGTAGGCGATGTAATAAGGACTGCTTCCACATCCTGATTCTCCTCCAGATATCTTTCCACACGGGTCGGTGAAATTCCGCCGTTTATCCCCAGTTTGGGATCCGACTGTGGATAAATATAAACCGGCTGTATATCCCGCAGATACAATGTATGATAAACTGCCTTATGACAGTTTCTTGCCATAAGAATTTTCCCGCCTTTTTGTACACAGGCACTGATAGCCGCCTGAAGCGCAGCTGTGCTTCCATTTACACTAAACAGGCACTTCTTTGTTCCGTACAGACAGGCAGCAGCTTCCTGTGCTTCTTTGATGATTCCTTCCGGATGATGTAGATTATCAAATCCACTGATTTCCGTAATATCCCTTTCAAATGGGAATACTCCATCTACAGATTCCGGATTCCGTTTATGCCCAGGCATGTGAAACGGATAAAAATCACTTTTTCCATAAGCTTCTAATTCCTTATAAAGTCTTTCCATAAGACATCCTTTCAACCAATTTATACAATCAGAATCACACCTTGAATCGGTAGCCTACGCCCCAGATTGTCTCAATGTACTGAGGCTTCGCTGTATTTACTTCTATTTTTTCACGAAGTTTTTTGATATGCACGGTAACTGTCGCAATATCTCCCACAGACTCCATATCCCAAATCTCCCGGAACAGCTCTTCTTTCGTAAACACTCTGTTGGGATTCTCAGCAAGAAAGGTCAAAAGATCATACTCTTTGGATGTAAAAGTAGTTTCCTCTCCATTTACCCATACCCTTCGAGCTGTCTTGTCAATTTTGATTCCGCGAATCTCCACAATATCATTCTTCTGTGCCTGGGAACCGATAAGACGATTATATCTCTCCATATGAGCTTTTACTCTTGCCACAAGTTCGCTGGGACTGAACGGCTTCGTCATATAATCATCCGCCCCAAGACCAAGTCCTCTGATTTTATCAATATCATCTCTCTTGGCAGATACCATGATAATCGGTGTATTTTTCTCCTGACGCACCTGTCTGCATATTTCAAAACCGTCTACTTCAGGAAGCATCAGATCAAGGATGATCAGATCAAATTCCTCACTTAATGCCCGCTCCAGTCCTGTATCTCCACGGTTACAGATTTCCACCTCAAAGCCAGACAGCTCCAGATAATCCTTTTCCAGATCTGCAATTGCCTCTTCGTCTTCTATAATTAAAATCCTGCTCATTCCGCCGGTACCTCCTGATATTTTCTAAGTACAAAATACATAATCGTTCCAATTCCGAGCCTGCTTGTGGCCCACACCTTCCCACCGTGGTCTTCGATAATTTTTTTCACAATGGAAAGTCCGATTCCGCTTCCTCCCTTTGATGAATTTCTGGATACATCCGTTCGATAAAAACGGTCAAATACATGTGTCAGATCCTTGGAAGCAATTCCCTTTCCGTTATCCTCAACCTCAACCTGGATAAAATCACCTACATCCTTTACACGGATCTGGATAATCTTCCTGTCCTTTTCCATATATTTAATGGCATTGCTGATAATATTGTGTATTACACGGCGTATCTGTTCTCCGTCCGCTATCACAAGAACGTCTTGCTCCACATAATTTGCATAGACAAGTTCTATGTTTCTTGTTTCCAGTTCAAGCCCCACTTCCTCTGCACAGTCTCCAAAATAATCCTCCACATTCAACTTGCTGAAAGTATAAGGAATCCTATTTGTGTCAATTTTGGAATAAAAAGTCAGTTCGTTGATAAGGTGATCCATCTCATTTGTCTTATTGTAAATTGTTTTAATATAGCGTTCCATCTTTTCCGGGGTGTCGGCTACTCCATCCATGATGCCCTCCACATATCCCTTTACCGCTGTAATCGGAGTCTTTAAATCATGGGAAATATTACTGATCAGTTCTTTATTTTCTCTGTCAAGCAATACCTTTTCTTCGGCAGACTCCTTCAGTCGGCGACGCATTTCCTCAAAATCCTGACAAAGTTCCGAAAATTCATCATTTCCCTCCACTTCCAACTCGAAGTCAAGATTTCCTTCTTTGATATTATGAGTAGCTTTTTTCAGATTTAAAAGAGGGGCTGCTATACTTCTGTAAATCCATAACCCTACAGACAGAGCTGTAAACAGCAAAATAACCAATGCCGTAAACAGCAAATCTTTCGTCATTACTCTTACCTGCATCTGACTATTGTTTATTTCCGTAATGATATCGTATACGATTTCCTGTGAATCGCCGCTTCTTTCCTCCAGAATCTGTTTCGCCTGAGACTGACTGAAGCCATACAGAGTCGCGGAAAAAAGCAGAAGCGGAACCAGAATAATCATCACAAAGCCGACAATAATCCTTGTTTTCATTTTCATAAAAAAATGCTCCGTTCTTTCTTAGAATTTCTGATTTAATGTCAAAATAATCACGTACAACATTATTTCGTTCTGTAAAGCTATTATATCATAAAGCCTCCGGACCATCTCTAAATTTTTTATAAAAAGAAAAGCCCTCCGCAATCTCAGTCTGAAAATTACGAAGGGCTCTGTATGTTTTTATTTTTTTTATAATTTCGAAAAAATTATAAGTATTTCTTTAAATCTTCAACTTTGTCCAGTTTTTCCCATGGAAGCTCTACGTCAGTTCTTCCGAAATGTCCATATGCCGCTGTCTGTTTGTAGATTGGACGGCGAAGGTCAAGCATCTTGATGATTCCTGCCGGACGAAGATCGAAATTCTCACGGATAATCTCTACCAGCTTTGTATCGGATAATTTACCTGTTCCAAATGTCTGAACATTAATGGATGTAGGCTGTGCTACACCGATTGCATAGGAAAGCTGGATTTCACATTTATCTGCAAGTCCTGCCGCTACAATATTCTTTGCAACATAGCGGGCTGCATATGCTGCAGAACGGTCAACTTTTGTACAGTCCTTTCCTGAGAAAGCACCGCCGCCATGACGTCCCATTCCACCATAAGTATCTACGATAATCTTTCTTCCTGTAAGACCACTGTCTCCGTGAGGTCCGCCGATTACGAAACGTCCTGTCGGATTAATGAAATATTTTGTATTTTCATCAACCATATCTGCAGGGATAATGGCATCAAATACATATTTTTTAATATCTTCATGAATCTGCTCCTGAGTTATCTCCGGATCATGCTGCGTAGAGCATACAACTGCATCAAGACGGAATGGTTTACCTTCTTCATTATACTCTACTGTAACCTGAGTCTTTCCATCGGGTCTCAAGTAACTTAATGTACCGTCTTTACGAACCTTTGTAAGCTGATAAGCAAGCTTATGTGCCAGATTGATTGCATATGGCATATACTCCTCTGTCTCATTGGTAGCATAACCAAACATCATACCCTGATCACCTGCTCCGATTGCGTCAATCTCATCCTCGCCCATTTTTGCTTCGAGAGCTTTATCTACGCCCAGCGCGATGTCAGCAGACTGCTCGTCGATAGCGGTGATAACACCGCAGGTGTCCGCATCAAAACCAAATTTACCACGTGTATAACCGATTTCACGAACAGTATCTCTTACGATTTTCTGAATATCTACATATGCGTTTGTTGTAATTTCACCCATAACAAGTACAAGACCTGTTGTTGTAGCAGTCTCACATGCGACACGACTCATAGGATCCTGCTCTATAAGAGCGTCAAGAATAGCGTCCGAAATAGCGTCGCACATTTTATCCGGATGACCTTCTGTTACAGATTCAGATGTAAATAAAATTTTCTCCATTGTATTCTCCTTTATTTTTTCAGAATAAGTAAAAACAGCCCGAACTAATCGGACTGTTCTATCTCATAAACAATCCTCTTATTGTTCGATTACTCGCTCAGGTTGGCACCTTCCTGTCATCAGGGGTTGCCGTGGCTTCACAGATCCTTTGTATCTCCACCACTCTGAATAAAAGGCTATTTTTATCTTTTATTGATTGCTGCAACCCATACAATATACTCATTGCTTCGGATTGTCAACATTTTTTTCATTTTTTATCAAATATTTATAAACACCCAAAACAGGATCAACCTACGCGAAGACGGAATTTCTGGATTTCCTTCTCACTGGAAACCTTTTCAATCTGCGCACCAAGAGCACGAAGCTTTTCTTCAAAACGCTCGTATCCTCTCTGGATATAAACAATATCGTCAACAATAGTCACGCCCTCTGCAGCAAGACCTGCAATAACAAGGGCAGCTCCGGCACGAAGGTCAGGTGCGCTGACTCTGGCTCCTGTAAGCTTCTTCACACCGTCAATGATTGCAGAATTGCCTTCCACTTTGATATGAGCACCCATACGTGCAAGCTCGTCTGCATATTTAAAACGATTTTCAAAAATACTCTCTGTAACAATGCTTGTACCCTCTGCCAAAGCAAGAGTTACTCCGATCTGAGGCTGCATATCTGTAGGATATCCAGGATACGGAAGTGTTTTTACATGAGTACGGCGAAGCTTTCCTGTTGCACGAACACGAACAGCATCGTCAAATTCCTGTACTTCACATCCGATTTCCTCCAATTTCGCAGTAGTAGCCTCCAAATGCTTCGGAATTACATTTTTTACAGTAATATCTCCGCCTGTTGCTGCTGCCGCAAACATAAAAGTACCTGCTTCAATCTGATCCGGAATAATGGAATATTCTGTGCGGTGAAGCTTCTCCACACCTTTGATACGAATCACATCTGTACCTGCGCCTTTAATATTAGCTCCCATACTGTTCAGGAAATTGGCTACATCAACTACATGAGGCTCTCTCGCCGCATTCTCGATAATAGTACGTCCCGGCGCCATAGCTGCCGCCATCATAATATTAATCGTCGCCCCAACTGATACCACATCAAGGAAAATATGGCTTCCGTGAAGATTCTTGGCCTTCGCCACAATTGCCCCGTGAAGAATATCCACATCTGCACCAAGTGCACGAAATCCCTTCAGATGCTGATCAATCGGACGGCTTCCGATGTTGCATCCGCCCGGAAGCGGAACTTCTGCATGTTTGTATTTGCCAAGCAGTGCTCCCAGAAGATAGTAAGAAGCACGAATTTTTTTGATATATTCATAATCTACACTGACATCGCCAATAGTTGAACCGTTAATCTTTACTGTAGAATGATTGATTCTTTCTACCTGCGCGCCGATACCGGCAATTGCTTCAAGCAGTACATTGATGTCTTTTACATCCGGCAGATTTTCAATTAAAATAGTTTCATCTGTCATAATCGCTGCTGCCAAAATTGCCAATGCCGCATTCTTCGCGCCACCAATCTCAACTTCACCGACTAAAGGGTTGCCACCTTTTATAACATACTGTTCCATAATACACCTCTATGATTATTTACACTCCACGAGCGAAAACGAAATTCTTAAAAAGTTCTCATGCTGCAAACCACACATTGTAACACAATATTTTCCCTGCGCGGTTTCCACGAAATCAGTTGTATATTATAACATAGTTTCGCCATTTGTAAATAAAAATTATTTTTTTCGCCAAAACTCGTCCAGGCTATTCCTGTGTCAATAGACACTTTTCACTATTCAGTATCTTCAAAACTGCCTGCAGACTTGCTTCCAAATCTTTCCCTTCTTCATCTACCACAACATCCGCATATTTTTCATATAACGGAGTTCTTTCTTCATATAACTCTTTTAAGGTCTGACCATCCTTTAACACAACGCCCCTGTCTTTCAGATTACCGAGCCGTCTGGAAACTGCATTTAGAGATAACTTCAGATATACAACCGTTCCAATCGACTTCAGGTGCTGCATTGCTTCGTCACAATATACCACACTTCCACCGGTTGCGATCACTGTATTTTCTGCCTCTATAGACGCATTAACCCGATTCTCCACAGCCCTAAAACCCTCTGTCCCTTTTTCTTCAATAATGCGGGAAAGACGCTTTTTTTCCTGTTTCTGAATCAGAAGATCAGAATCCAGAAACTCGTATCCAAGTATCTTGGCAAGAACAACGCCAAGAGTGCTTTTTCCGGCTCCTGGCATACCGATCAATGTCACATTGTTCATCCCTGTGTCCTTTCATTTTAGCATAATTTCAATTGCTTCTTCAAGCTTTTCTGCGAGCTTTCTTTTTCTTTTTCACACTATATCCAAAAGTTCCCAGCTTCTTCCCTGTTCCAAGATATTCTCCATGAGAATATACCAGCGGTCGTGCTTTATTCAGGTGGAATTTCTCTTTTTCATCCATATACGCATCATCTGCATGAACGGCAAGAACCTCTGCAAGAAACATATGATGAGATCCTAATTCCTTTACCTCTTTCACCCTGCACTCAATCGAAACCGGAGACTCTTTAATAAGGGGTACTTTAACATACTCCGCCTTTTCTTTTGTAAGCTTCATTTCTGCAAACTTATCTACGTCTCTTCCTGAACGCACACCGCAATAATCTGTAGCATATGCCAGTTCCTCTGTTGTAAGATTGATTACAAATTCTCCCGTATCTTTTATCATCTGGTAGGAATACCGGGATGGTCTCACAGAAATAGATACCATCGGCGGATTGGTACAGACAGTTCCAGCCCATGCCACAGTAATGATGTTATCCTTTCCTTTCCCGTCAGATACGCTTACCATAACTGCCGGAAGCGGATAGAGCATATTTCCGGCTTTCCATATTTTCTTTGACATTTTTTACCGTCCTTAATTATAATCGTTCTGGTTCATAACCGCAGCTTCCATCAAAGCAGGAATTAACTGTTTCTTTCTGGAAACAATTCCTTTCAGATAGAATGCCTCATTTTCAGGCTTAATATTAAAGGCAGTTTTCGCCATTTCTTCACTTCCCTCGCCATAATAGAGAAGTTCCGTTGATTCTTCTATGATGTTTGTAAGCATAAAGTAAACTCTTGTAACTCCGTGGCGTCCGCATTCACTTACCATAAACGGAAGCAGACGTTCTTTAATGTCCAGAAGTTCTGAGCTATCCATAGAGCTGATCTGTCCGACTCCAAATGTTACATCACCTTCTGCAATAAATTTCTTGTAATCCTGATAAAAAATTTCTTCCGGTGATTTGTCTTTCAGGTTGCTTCCTGCCTTAAACATTTCTCTTGCAAACTGCTCAATATTGATGTCTGCAATAAGCGCAAGTGCTCCTGCTGCCATTTTATCCGCCAGTGTACAGGTCGGTGACCGAAACATAAGTGTATCCGAAATAATCGCAGCACAGAGAAGACCTGCAATTGTAGGGGAAATCTCTATCCTCTGCTCTCCGTACATCTGATACAGAATTGTAGCAGTACAGCCCACAGGCTGATTGCGGAAAGAAATCGGCTTCATCGTCTCAAGAGACCCCAGCTTATGGTGATCGATAATCTCTACAATCTCTGCTTTTTCAATATTGTCAACAGCCTGCGTCCTCTCATTATGGTCTACAAGCGCAACCTTTTTTTTCGAAATATCCAGAAAATTTCGTCTGGAAATCGTCCCCACACATCTTCCCTTTTTATTAATGACAGGGAATGCACGATGACGGTGTTTAATCATAATTTCCTGAATATCATCTGTGAAATCCTCCGTGCTGAAGGTGATCAGATTTTCCGTCTGCATAATATATTTCACAGGAATGCTCTGATTAATCAGTCTCGCAATGGTAAAAGTATCATGAGGAGACATAATAATCACAATATCTTTTTCATGAGCAAGCTTGATTACCTTTTCAGAAACTTCCACTCCCATACTGACAATGATACAGCTTACATTCTGTTCAATTGCCTCAAGATGATCCTCCTCACGGTCTCCCATGATAATAAGGTCATCTTCTTCGATATATGCCTTCATCATTTCCGGATTAGCAGTTCCTACAAGAACCTTTCCCTTTACGAAATATCCATGCTCATTTCCCTCTATTACAATTCCTTCCAGAGTCTCTGCAATTCGCTTATACTGGGTTCTCGCATTAGACAGAAGATAACTGTCAGTTGTATCCATATACGTCTGAGCAATATCCCCCACAGTAATCATTCCTTCCAATATGCCGTCTTTATCGCGGATTGGGAGTGAAACAATACTTTTTTCCTGCATAAGATCCCATGCATTCTTCAGAGACATACTCTTATCCGCCTCCGGACTGATACGGATATCCATATCTTTTACCTGCGTTCCGATATTGGAAAGGTATCCGGGAGGACGAACTCCGAATCTACTGAGAACATACTCTGTTTCCTCATTGAGCTGTCCCGCGCGCTTCGGAATATACCTGGTACTGCTCTGCCCTGTTCTGTTTTTTATATCTGCATATGCGATAGCCGAACAAATGGAATCCGTATCCGGATTCTTATGTCCAAGCACGTATATTTTTTCCTGATTTTTCATGAAAACATTTCCTTTTTCACTTTATTTTAATTCAATTTTATTCCTGCAAATAAAGAGCCGAGGGAAGTTGTTGCCTCCTCTCCCGCATCCGGAAGCTCAATTGTTTCTTCTTCTATTTCTTTTGCCATAACGTCAGAAGCTTCTTTTATACTGAGACTGATTTTCCCATCCTTTACAGCAGTCACTTTTACTTTTACCTTATCTCCGACAGCAAGAACTTCTGATGGTTTCTTTATTCTTTTTTCACAAATCTGGGAAATGTGAACAAGACCGGAAAGTCCGTTTCCGAGATTTACGAAAGCTCCATATGTCTGAAGACTTTCTACTGTTCCCTCTGTTACAAGACCAACCTCCAGATTGGACACCTTGTTCTTTCTCTCCTCTTCTGCTTTTTCTCTTAAAATCTCTTTTGCAGAAAGGATCAGTCTGCCGCTCTCCTTGTCTACGTCAAATACCTGTACCTGAATATGTCTGTTCAGATATTCATTTGTATCCTCAACATAATTAAGTGCCAGCTTCGAAGCCGGAATAAAACCGCGGACGTCTTCTACATATACGATTACACCGCCATTTACAATTCCTTTTACCACTACATCAAGCACTTCCCCAGACTCTTTTAATTCTTTTAATCTGTCCCATGCCAGCACATCGTTAGCCTCTGTTCTGGATAAAAGGATATTTCCGTGTCCGTCATCTTTTCTTACGACAGTCGCAGAAACTTCATCGCCTACATGTACTTCCTCTTTTACATTAAATCCAGGTTCTCTGCTGTAATCCTCCACCGGAATAATTCCCTCTGCATAATATTTCAGATCAAGTACCACTTCTTTTTCATCTACACTGATTACAGTTCCTGTAAGAATATCGCCTTCTTCAATCTTCTTAAAAGACGCCTCAAGTTCTGCTTCGAAATCTTTCATTGTTTCAGCCATAATTCTTTCTCCTTTTGCTTATCCTCTATATCTATCTTTTCACACTTATTTTTCCAAAATTATCGTAGTATTTTTTTCATTATAGCACACCCTCCGAAGAATGGAAATAAAAAAAGCCCCTGAAAAAGGCCTGTATACGAGGAGTGCCCCGGCAGTGGTTTACCGGGGCAATTATTATGAAAAAATATATGTGTAATGCTAACATTACAACGTCTTGTGTACGTTCTTTCGAACTGATTATATAATAGCAATTATTTATGAACAGAATATGAATAATATATGAAACCATAATTAACTTTCGTTTATTTGCACAATTTTATTTTTATATTTATCATTTTTTTATAAAATTATCACACACATCCGAACTGCTATCTGCTCTATGAATGTATATTTTTAGGCAAAATTTTTCTTCTGTTTTTTTCCATCCAACCTTTCATCCACTTCCGAATAGCATCAAGCCTTCCCTGTCTTATTCCTATGCTCTGACACATTCACAATTCTTTCGACATTTGTTCAAAATTTTTTCATAACTTAAACATGATTCTCTCATATATATCCTATATACTGTAACCATAAAAATAATACAGCCAACATTATTTTTATAAAATTTCTTTTTCATATGTTGATTACTCCCCAAAGTAATCAACTCTCCTTCCTTTTAAAAAATAAATTCGAGATGTAACATGCAAAAAGCATCCGTCTAGCCATCGGATGCTTTTTGTTTTGTCTTTTTGTTTTGTCTTTTTATTCGTTTTTTAAATCATAAAATGAATTTGCCAATTCTGCAAACTTCTCCAGAGTCAGCGCCTCTCCTCTGATATTCAAAGATAACCCGCAGTTTGTAAGTGCTTTTTCAATTTCTTCTTTGGAAAAGCTTAATTCCTGAGAATTTTTCAGTCCATTGACCAGAGTTTTTCTCCTCTGATTAAACGAAGCACGAATAATCCTGAACATCAACTTTTCATCTTTTACCTGTACAGGAGGTTCTTCATATTTTTCCAGACGAATAACGGCACTTCCAACCTTCGGTCTCGGCATAAAACAGTTTGGCGGAACATTCGCGACAATCTGAGGCTTTGCGTAATACTGCACAGCCAGAGACAGTGCGCCATAATCTTTAGTTCCCGGCCCCACCTGCATTCTGTCTGCAACCTCTTTTTGAACCATGATTGTAATGGAATCAATCGGCACTTTATTTTCAAAAAGCCCCATAATAATCGGCGTTGTAATGTAATAAGGCAGATTCGCTACCACCTTAATTGGTCGTCCGCCATTTTTTTCAAGAGCAAGCTGCCTTAAATCAACTTTAAGAACATCGTTATTAATCACAGTTACATTATTCCAGTCCTTAAGAGTATCTGCAAGAATCGGAATCAGCGTATTATCAATTTCTACTGCAGCCACTTCCCTTGCAGCCTCTGCAAGATACTGTGTCATCGTCCCTATTCCGGGCCCGATTTCCAGAACAAAATCATCCTTCGTAATATTTGCAGAAGCAATAATCTTTTCCAGAACATGAGTATCGATCAGAAAGTTCTGACCAAATCGTTTCTGGAAAGCGAAATTATACTTCTGAAGCACCTCTATGGTATATTTGGGATTTCCCAGATAAGGTTTGGCCATAATCATTACTTCCTTTTCATTTTATTTATTTCTAAACCGGAATCTTCTCCGACTTAGATAAAGTCTTTCTCATAGAGAACGATAAATCCGTCATTATCTGTACGTTTCTTGGAAATATTTCGTTTAAACTTGCGAATGCCGCCCTGAGATTTCATAATTGCAGCATCAATCAATTCCTTCACAGCGCCAACACTCATAGGCTCATCTTCCTTCTGGTTAGTACTGATCAGATTATAAAGAGCCAGCATCCCCATCTGATCAATGGTATATCCATTCTCTTTCGTATAAACTCTTGCAAAGTTTACAAGCTCATCGTTTGTAAAAACAGGAATATTAATCATGGACGTAAACTTTTTCGCAAATTTCGGAAATCTCGCAATCAGTTTACGCATACCAATCTTCTCATCCTCAATAATCACGATCATGCCTTCCGTATCTGCTTCCATTGCCTTATCAAGCATATCCACTGTCTGCTGATTTAACTGATTGGCATTTTCAATAACAAGAAATCCGCCGGAAAGTTTCTTCACGATTGCAGGAATGTCCTTATCATTAATCTGATCTGCAAAAACATAGGCAACCTTGGATGCTTCTATGTTAAGTTCCTTGCAGATTGCAGGAATCAACCCTGAAATCAGTCTTGTCTTTCCGCATTCTCTTCCACCCATGATGATGATATTTCCCGTTTTGGAAGTTGTATCCGCAGCTGCAAGCTGCACATCGCATAATGTATCAATCAGCTGTTCTTCCAGTCCCGGAACTTTAACAAAGTATGTAAAAATCTTTTTCTCCTCATCACGAAGTTCTCTTTCACGAGGAACAATATCAAGAGGATCTGTCTCCTCTCCTGTCTGGAAAGAAGCAATTAACTGCTCAAGCTCTTCCTCTTCTGTAAGAGCTCTTTTCTCCAACTGAGGTTCATCTGAAACCGGTTCATCTTTCACAAGCGTATCTGCCGGTTCTTTCAGAAGCTCTCCAAGAAAATCCTCTTCCTCACTGTCCGGAAGATTAAATTCCGGGGTTCGGGAAGTCGGTCCATTCAGAAATTCTTCCTCTGCGCTCTGCAGATCTTCTTCTGTCAGGAACTCTTCCTCCTCCAGTCTTGGAACCTTCTTCGGTTCTTCTTCTCCACCTACAGTTTCTTCCTCCATCATCTCGGCAGTCTCATCTGCCTCCGGTTCTTTCGGGATCTCGATTCCCTGCGCAGAAGCAGCTGCCAGAATAGTATCCTCCAGATTAAAGTCAAAATCAAAATTCTTCTTTTCTTCCGCAATTTCTTCCTGTGTGATATCCGGTGCTGAAATAGACGGGGCCTGAGGAATATCTATTTTTTTCATAGAATCCGGAATCTTGAGCTCAGGCATTTTTATGGTATTTGAAAAATCAGGCTTCACACCCGGAATTTCCGGCTCAAGCGCAGGCACGTTCTCCGGTTCGGAAACAGAATTTCCTGTTTTTATAAGTTCTTCCGGAATAGAGTTCTCAACCTCTGCTTCATCGGTCTGGTTTTCTTCCAAGTCGTCTTCTTTCTTTTTGCCGTTGAAAATATCGCGGATGCCTTTGGATATCTTTTCCTGAAGGCTCTCCACACTGTTGAGGTCTCTTTCATCAAGACGAATGCTTTCAATTCGCTTATTCTCTGGTTTTTCTGAAGCTTCTGCTGCCTCTTCCTGGCCATTCTTTGAAGCATCTTCCTCCATTGCTTTCTTCTCTTCCGGTGTGATCAGCTTCGGAATAAACTGTTGTTCAAATTTCTCACGCTCAGCTCCTGTAAGCTCTCCCATACGCATCTTAAGGTCCAGAGTCTTTGTTACATATTTGCCCTCGCTGAACCACAGAATAATCTCATTACACAAATCAAGACATCTTTCTTTATCCCCGGCTTTATAGTAAAGGGTTGCCAGTTCATAAGACCATTTTTCTGTAAACTCTCTGTCCTTGTACTCTTCCAGAATCTTAATCTGCTCATTTAAAGATGCATTCTTTGCTCTGGCAATCTTATATTCCAGAATATACTGCGTGTTATCATTTGACGCCACCTGTTTATATTCATCAAAAAATTCTACAGCATCTTCAATATCATTCATCTTCAATGAAATTTCAATCAGACGGTACAGAATATTTTTTCCGATAGATGCCCGGTTATAAGCCAGGAGAAAAATTTCCTTACTATCTTCGTACCGCTTGTTTGCAGCATAAATTTCACCTACGACACACAGTGTGCGAACATTTTTTACACGACGCCAGTCAATACTGTCCACAATACTCATAGCGCCTTTATAGTCCTTAAGCTGAACCAGTTTGTTAATTTCTTCAAGTTTTATCCGAAATTCTTCTTTGTCCAATACATTCACCAACTTTCCCGGAGATAATATCTCCAAACTCATCATTACACAGTCTTAGTCCCAGTTTATCATAAGCAGTCACTCTTTGTCAAAAACTACTTCTGATACGGTTCATAAACCTGTCCCTTCACAACATGAAAAACCTTATTTATTTCAAAACGGTGACTGATAAAATCATCCAGACCCGTACAGGTTATCATCGTCTGAATATCATGGATACTCTCCAGAAGGTAAGTCTGTCTGCTGCTGTCAAGCTCCGACAATACATCGTCAAGAAGAAGAACCGGCGTATCCTTTATTTTACGTTTCACAATATAAATTTCAGACAGCTTCAGAGAAAGAGCAGCCGTACGCTGCTGTCCCTGAGAGCCAAATCTTCGGATATCGATTCCGTTTGCCTTTACGCAGAGATCGTCTCTGTGGGGACCTACTGAAGTTAGCTTCATACGCATATCCCGTTCTCTGTTTTTTATAAGCTCCTTCTCGAAATTCTCCTCACTGACACTTGGCTCATAAAGAACCTCCAGCTCTTCCGCTCCTCCTGTGAGATTGCTGTGGATTCCATGAATTATCTCATTTAATTCCTTTACAAACTCCTTCCGCTTTCGTATAATCTGCTGTCCGTAATTTGTAATCTGCATATCCCAGATATCAAGCGTATCCTTAAGTCCCGGATTCACATAAAGATCCTTAAGAAGTTTGTTTCTCTGGTTTAGAATATGATTATAATTTGCCAGATCCGTAAGATATATTTTATCAAGCTGACAAAGTTCCAGATCAAGAAATCTTCTTCTTTCTCCCGGTCCGTTTTTGATAATATTCAGATCTTCCGGTGAGAAAAAAACCATATTTACAACTCCAAAAAGCTCACTGGCCTTCCTGATAGGAAGACCATTGATTGCTGCGCCTTTTGCCTTATTTTTCTTCAAATGCATATCAATCTTATACGGCGCCCCATCCTTTTTCACAATCATGCGTATATGTGATTCCTCTTCATCGAAGCGGATCATTTCCCTGTCCTTACTTCCTTTGTGTGATTTTGTTGTGCCGCACAGATAAACAGATTCCAAAATATTTGTTTTTCCCTGAGCATTGTCTCCATAAAAAATATTCGTCCCTTTATCCAGAGTAAGCTCCAGAGAATCATAATTTCTGAAATTTTTTAATTGAACGGATTCAATATACATTCACTCACCTGATTACTTTAATTTCATTACCGTCATAAGAAATTACGTCGCCCTCATAAACTTTCCGTCCACGGCGGACATCCACTTCACCATTGACCTTTACCAGTCCATCCGCAATTACGTATTTTGCCTCTACTCCGTCCTCCACAACGCCTGCAAGTTTCAGCGCCTGACCCAGTTTAATGAATTCATCTCTTATACAAATTTCCTGCATAATTATACACCCCTTATCTTTATCTCGCCTGATTCTGATTTATATTAACCGGAAGAATTAAATATGTGTAGTTTTCTTCGTCATCCCTAATAAAGCATGGTGCTTTCGGGTTTACAAGGTAGATATTTATCATTTCATCATCAATCACCTTCAGAGCATCAATTAAAAACTTGGGATTAAATCCAATCAGAATATCTTTACCCTCTTTATCAATATCAATATCCTCATTCATGGATCCCATAGCAGAATCAATCTTCAGTTCCATAGAATTATCTGTAATGCTGATGATAATCGGTTTCTTATCTCCCTCTCTTACAAGAAGAGTTGCTCTGTCAATACAGTCAAGAAATTCTTTTTTGTTAATGGTAAGTTTCGTCTCATAATCACTGGAAAGCATCTGGTCAATTCTGAAATATTCTCCCTCAATAAGTCTGGAAACTACCATGGTCTGATCAAATTCAAATAAAATATGATTTTTGGTAAAGAAAATGCTGACCTGATCATCCACTTCGCCGGAAAGAATCTTGCTGATTTCATTTAAAGTTTTTCCTGGTACAACTACTTTACGATCTGAATAGCTGTTTTTCAGATCCATTTTTCGAATGGAGATTCTGTGTCCATCCAGTGAAACTATTTTCAGGCAATTATCTTTAATTTCAAACAGTTCTCCCGTCATTAAACGATTATTTTCATTTACAGCAATGGAGAAAATAGTCTGACGAATCATCTCTTTTAAAGTATATTGTGAGATAGTCAGAGATTCATCTCTTTCTATGATTGGGAGATAGGCAAAATCTTCCCCTGATTTTCCAGGAATATTAAATTTCGCTTTTTCACATGTAATGGTGGCAGTAAATTTATCATCCGTTTTAATTGTTACATCATTGTCCGGAAGACGTCTGATGATTTCATAAAAAATTTTTGCATCAAGAGCAATAATACCCTTTTCTACAATAGTACCTTCTACAATTGTTTCAATACCAAGTTCCATATCGTTGGTTGTAAATTTAATCTGGTTTGTAGTTGCATCAATTAAAATACAGCCAAGAATTGGCATTGTCGTTTTTGATGGTACTGCTTTTAGAGATATGTTTACGCTTTTGAGTAAATTGTTTTTGTTACATATAATTTTCATTGTGTGTATAACTCCCTTTCTGGATAAAGTGGTTTGTTTATAGAAAATATTTAAGAAAAAATCCGCCGTAACCGCCGTAGGGGGTGTGAATATGTGAAAAACTCCATTGGAGGTAGTAAATACAAGGGGTTCGAGTATGGATAACTTCGTGTAAAGTTGTGGTTAAAGTATGTGAATAACTTGTGTACAACTGGAAGGTGTCATTTTCCCTAAAAAGTTATACACACTTATACACATTCTATCAACATTCTTTACACCCCGTTTATGGAAACTTATCCACATAGTTCTTTATAAGGAAGTTTAAGCCTGTGGATTAATTTTTTTCTTTAAGGTTTCAATGGTATTTTTCAGGTTTTCGTCACTTGCGATTTCTTTTTCTATTTTTTCGATACCATGCATAATGGTTGTGTGGTCACGGTTACCCAGACTTTTTCCGATGGATTTCAGCGGAGTGGAGATAATTTCTCTGCAAAGATACATAGCAACCTGTCGTGGAACTACAATTTTTGCATTTCGTTTGTTTCCCAGAAGGTCAGAAACACTTACGTCGAAATGTTCTGCAACCATGGAAATCACATACTCCGGAGTAATAACCTTCTTTTCATCAGGAGAAATGATATCTTTCAAAGCCTGTTCTGCAAGTTCAAGAGTAACTTCCTTTTGTTCCAGTTTGGCGAAAGCCATAACCTTATTAAAAGCGCCCTCCAGTTCACGGATATTTGATTTTATGTTATTTGCAATATATTTGATAACATCTTCGCTGATATTATAGCCGTCCATTTCTTCTTTTTTATGAAGGATTGCCATTCTTGTTTCATAATCAGGAAGAGTGATATCTGCAATCAGCCCCCATTCGAATCTTGAACGGAAGCGTTCTTCCAGAATTTCCATGTCCTTTGGAGGTTTATCTGAGGATATGATGATTTGTTTTTTCGCGCTGTGAAGGCTGTTGAATGTATGGAAAAATTCTTCCTGTGTAGATTCCTTTCCTATAACAAACTGGATATCATCGACCAGAAGAACATCAATATTTCTGTACTTTTCACGGAATTTGGTCATTGCTGTATTATTTCCGTTTCGAATGGCTTCAATCAGCTCGTTGGTAAATTCTTCACTTGTTACATAAAGCACTCTGCTATCTTTATCATGGTCAATGATAAAATGTGCGATGGAATGCATAAGGTGTGTTTTTCCAAGACCTGCGCCGCCGTAAATAAAAAGCGGATTGTAGGCATCTCCCGGGGATTCGGCAACTGCAAGGGCAGCAGCCTGAGCAAATTTATTATTGCTTCCTACAATAAAAGTATCGAAGGTATATTTTGGATTCAGATGGGCTTCTTCGCAGCGGGCATCCTGGGAAAGCCCTTTTGATACGGGAATTTCTTTTTTGGGAACATCTTCAGGAAGAATAAAAACCACTTCACAGGAATCCATTCCTGTGACTTCACTGATAGTAACCTGCAGAGGAAGCTTGTATTTTTTACTGATGTAGTTCAGTCCTACCTGTTCGGAGGGAACAATGATCGTAACCACGTTTCCTTTTACCTCATATACTTTAAGAGGCTGCAGCCAGGTAGTAAAAGAAACCTCAGATAAATCATGTTCTGTTTTGACGATCTGTAAAATTTCGTCCCATTTTTCCACAACTTTATTCATTTTTGGTTCTCCTGGTTCATTTAACTTCAATTTAATAAGTAAAAATAAGTAAAAATGCATCGGAAAAAGACCGGCATGGTCATTTTCCGGATGCAATAGGCACGTATTCTTAAAAAAGACATAAATATCCTTTTATATATTATAATAAATAGCCTTTTTTATCAATGGAAATTTAGAACTATTCGACACAGAAAAAATTTTTTTTGAAAAAGTTATCAACATTTTCTATGTGGATTAGTGTGGATAACGGTGGATAGTACTTTTTTGGTTACCATAAAACAGAATTATGCACCAGATTTCAGGAAAAATATGTGTATAAGTTTATGCACTGTCGAAAATGGTGGAATTATAGGTTTTTTTGATATTTATGTGTAAAAACGGGGGATAGAAAGTGGATATATTTGCAGATATTCCACAAGTTATCCACAAGTTATCCACAAATTGTGGATAATCTTACGTAAACCATCAGAACTGTCCACAATTCCCCGTAAATCTGCGCAGAATCTGCAAAATTTTTTACTTGACGAATCAGGGGTTTATGAATATAATTGAAATGATGTTCTAACCAGATAATTTTTATCATGTAAAATAGATGAAGGAGGTGCTTTACCTATGAAAATGACATTTCAGCCGAAAAAAAGATCTAGAGCAAAAGTTCACGGTTTCAGAGCTCGTATGAGTACAGCCGGCGGACGTAAAGTATTAGCTGCAAGAAGATTAAAAGGAAGAAAGCAGTTATCAGCCTAAGATTAAGACCGCAGTTATGTGGTCTTTTCTTCTATGTAAAAAAGTTTCATTTAAGTGAAAAAGGAGGATTCTATGTATAAAACAGAGTCCTTAAAGAAAAATCACGATTTTCAAAAAGTATATAGGAACGGAACATCAAAAGGAAATCGGTATCTGGTGATGTATGTACTGGGAAATCAGTACACGAAGAATCGTCTGGGAATATCTGTAAGTAAAAAAGTAGGGAATAGTGTGGTGCGCCACAGAGTCACCAGATTGATCAGAGAAAGTTATCGGTTAAATGAAATGAAATTTGGAAACAATCTCGATATCGTAGTTGTTGCACGGCCGGCAGCGAAGGATAAGAGCTTTCAGGAAATAGAGAGCGCTTTGCTTCATCTTGCCAGTATGCATCATATAACGGAGAAAAAAGATGATGAAAAAATTTCTAATTAAGATAATTAGGCTCTATCAAATTTATATATCGCCGATGAAGAGAACGAAATGTCCTTATATTCCCACATGTTCTCAATATGGTTTAGAAGCAATTGAAAAATATGGTGCGATAAAGGGCAGCCTTCTGGCTGCGTGGAGAATACTCCGGTGTAATCCATTTTCCCATGGAGGCTATGACCCTGTACCATAAAAAAGACAGGATGAAATTCCTGAAACTTAACGAAATAAGGAACCCTCCTGTCATTTAAGATTCTAGGAGGAAAGAGATTTGGAAATGATTTTAGCAACAAAGAGCGGAACTCCGATTATTGGACAGGTCGCTTCAGTAATGGGCTGGATCATGGATGGTATTTACCGGATTCTTGATGCAATCGGTATTCATAATCTTGGTTTATGTATCATTATTTTCAGTATTATTATTTACGCTCTTATGACACCGCTGCAGATTAAACAGCAGAAATTCTCCAAGCTGAGTTCAATTATGCAGCCGGAGCTTCAGAAAATTCAGAAAAAGTATCAGGGAAAAAGAGATCAGGTTTCCATGCAGAAAATGCAGGAAGAAACACAAGCTGTTTATCAGAAATACGGTGTTTCTCCGACAGGTAGCTGTGTGCAGCTTGCAATTCA
>Tibetan_p2__coassemble_1109_pt1 | contig 36420 bp, 36 predicted proteins | sample Tibetan_p2__metabat2_low_PE_011 | metagenome-assembled genome bin Tibetan_p2 | reverse complement strand
CATCATATCCTGAAAAGCTGTGAAGCTCCTCCCGGAATTCCTGTGAACATACAAGATTCAAAAGAATGGAATATGCGGAATTGTTCATTATCTCTGCCGGAAAGACAAGATACATGGTCTGCATATCCAGAGGAAGAAATTCTGTGTTTGGATAGTAGCGTGAAATAAATGCTTCTCCAAGAGCTGCATCGACAGAGCCTGATGCAACGGCAGCGGCAGACGCCATGTCAGAAATTGCTTCGCTTGTATATCCGTTTATGGAAGCTGCAGAAATACCGCTGGCCTTTAAATGGCGGTCGAACCAGATTCTCCGGCTGCTTCCGCGCTCTCGGTTCTGAAATCTGACATTTTTTTCCGGAAGGTCGGAAAGAGTCCGGATATTCAGTGGATTTTCCTTCTGTATATAAAAGCCCAGAGGATAATCGTAAAGACGGAGTAAGATAAGTCTTTCTCCGGGAATCAGGCATGTGATATCTTCCGGCTTAAGGCTGGCAGCAGCAATATGCGCCTTTTTGAAATAAAGGGCATAGAGGCTGTTGTAGCTGTTCATATGAGAATGAAGAATCGGGAGAGCGCCAGACTGTGCTGCAATTTTGCCAAGGAGATAATCCAGAGCGGGGGTATTTTGACCACAGAGGAGAATCCCGTTGGAATGGAGAAGATAATCACGTTTCAGGAGCGAACTTTCCGGCGGAAAGGCAGAAGGCTGCACAGGAAGGGGAGCAGGTTCGCTGCCCATCAGATACTGTGCGAGCTGTTCTTCGCTGACACGGAGCTGCTTGCCTATTTTCGAGGAGACAAGCTCGCCTCGCTTAATCAGTTCGTAAACGGTGGTCTTCCGGATTTTCAGCCTGTCCGCGACTTCCTGTGCAGTATAAAGTTTATTCATCAACTCCTACCATAACATTGGTAGCTTTAATAACAGCATATGCATCGGAACCGATTTCCAGTCCAAGCTCTTCAACTGCGGAGCAGGAGATTGTTGCAGTGATAATGTTTCCGCCGCCGATATCGATGGATACGATAGAGTTAACAGCTCCTTTGTTGATATTTACAACTTTTCCTTTTAACTGGTTTCTGGCACTTAATTTCATTTTAATTCCCTCTTTCTTAAAATTGTTAGTTAATTTATAATAGCATATATAAATTGAATTGACAAGTTAATAGGGATATTGTAGAATAAAAAATAACAAAACTGAATAAAACCGAATAAAAATGAATAAAAGAAAGGCTGTAAGAGAAATGAAGAAAAAAATTTTGACCACATTGCTTGCAGGTGTATTTTGTATGAGTACCGTTGGTTCTGTGTCTGTATATGCGGCAGAGGATGTGAAAGGTGAGGTTTATGCCTTTATTGCAGCCAGCCTCAGCAATTCCATGGAGCAGATTCAGAAAGATTTTAATGAAATCCATCCGGATGTGGAGATACTTTACAATGCGGACAGTTCCGGTACGCTTCAGACTCAGATTCAGGAAGGCGCACGCTGCGATTTATTTTTCTCTGCTGCTCAGAAACAGATGGATGTGCTGAAACAGGATAAGCTTGTGAAAGAGGATTCCGTAGTCGATCTTCTTGAGAATAAGGTTGTCCTGATTAAGCCTAAGGGTCAAGAGACGAAGGTTACAGGTTTTGAGAATATTACGGATGCCGCAAATCTTGCTCTTGCAGGGGACAGCGTTCCGGTAGGTCAGTATGCCCGTGAAATTTTTACAAATCTGGGAATCATGGAAGATGTAGAAAAAATGGAAATCAATGAGGGCAAGAATGTTTCGGAAGTTCTTGCAGCAATCAGTGAGGGCAGTAATGAGGTTGGCGTAGTGTATGCCACTGATGCTGCGTCTGTTGCAGATAAAGTGGAGATTATCGCAGAAGCTCCGGCAGACAGTTTAAAGACACCGGTTCTTTATCCGGTAGGGCTGATTGAGAGCGCAGAGGCGACGGAGGACGATGCGAAGGCAGCGGAAGTGTTTATGGAATACCTGCAGTCTGAAGAGGCAATAAAAGTTTTTGAAGAATATGGATTTTCGGCTGCTTTGTCTGAGGAACCGGAGGTTGTGACAGAGGAAGCCGAGGCAGCAGGAAAATGATGGGGTTTTTGGAGGAAATAAACTGGAGCCCTCTCTGGATTTCTCTGAAAACAGGATTTATCGCTACAGTGCTCGCCTTTTTTATCGGCGTGTACTGTGCAAGTAAGGTAATGAAACTTAAACCTGTTACGAGGGGAATTCTGGATGGGTTTTTTACAATGCCGCTGGTGCTTCCGCCTACAGTTGCTGGGTTTCTGCTTCTGATGGTATTCAGTCTGAGAAGACCGTTCGGTGCGTTCCTTCTGGAGCAGTTTGATATAAAAGTGGTACAGACCTGGAAGGGCTGTATTATAGCTGCCGCAGTGATTGCCTTTCCTCTTATGTATCGCAATGCAAGGGCGGCCTTTGAACAGGTGGATATCAATCTTGTTTTTGCAGGAAAGACCCTTGGAATGAGCGACAGGGCAGTTTTCTGGAAAGTGGTCATGCCTGCGGCAGGGCCGGGAATCGCTTCCGGCACAGTGCTTGCTTTTGCGCGTGCCATAGGAGAGTACGGAGCGACTTCCATGCTTGCCGGAAATATCCTTGGCAAGACAAGGACAGTTTCTGTTGCCATAGCCTCTGAGACTGCTGCAGGAAATTACGGGATAGCAGGCTTCTGGGTTGTGGTTATTCTTATCATCTCTTTCTTTATTGTGGCGCTGATAAATATTGTATCCGGCAGGGGAATGCGGACAGGAAGGTGGCTGTGATGGCATTAGAGGTTCATATTGTAAAAAAGCTGCATGGCTTTACCCTGCGCGTGAATTTTTGTACAGAAGGCTCCAATATGGGGGTTCTGGGAGCATCAGGAAGCGGAAAGAGCATGACGCTGCGGTGTATCGCGGGTATTGAAACGCCGGACGAGGGGAGAATTGTCATAAACGGAAGAACGCTTTTTGACTCGGAAAAGCATATAAATTTAAAGCCCCAGGAACGCCGTGTAGGTTATCTTTTCCAGAATTACGCGTTGTTCCCGACTATGACTGTGGAAAAAAATATTTCCTGCGGATTTCGTGGGGATAAGTCGGAGCGAAAAAAAAGGGTAAGGGATTATCTGGAGCGTTATCAGCTTGTGGGATTGGAAAAGCGTTATCCTTCCCAGCTTTCAGGGGGGCAGCAGCAGAGAGTTGCGCTGGCAAGGATGATGATCGGAGAGCCGGAGGTAATTCTTCTGGACGAACCTTTTTCTGCTCTGGACAGTTATCTGAAAGACGTACTGCAAAGAGATATGGTGAATTTCCTGCAAGAATATAAGGGGGATATGATCCTTGTCACACACAGCAGAGATGAAGCATATAAATTCTGTGAGGAGCTGACGCTTCTGAAAGACGGAAGTGTTCTTGTTACGGGAGAGACGAAGGAGATTTTTGAGAATCCGAAGCTTGTGGAGGCTGCGCGTCTGACCGGATGTAAGAATTTCACGGCTGTACAGAAACTGGACAATCATAAGATTTACGCAGCAGACTGGGATGTAATCCTGTATACCAAGGAATTTGTAGAGAGAAATATTACCTGTGCTGCTATTCGCGGACACTGGCTTCAGCCTTGCGAAAATGGAGGAAGAAACTGTATGCGCGCAGAAGCAGTGGAATGTGTGGAAACTCCGTTTGAGCACCAGTATCTGGTAAGAAATAAAGATAATAAAGACAGCAGTCCGCTGTGGTGGATGAAGCCTAAGGGAAGCTTTCAGGAACTGGCATCAGAGGGGGTGCCCAAGTACATATACTTTCCGGAGGAACATATTATGCTGCTGAAATAAAATTAAGAGAGCTTATGGCTCTCTTAATTTTATTTCAGGATATGGTACGGCGTATTCAGGGATTGTTTCTGGAATATTTGATATAGTCTACAACCATCATGGCAAGCTTAAAGGTCAACGCATCTTCAAAGGTGCGGATATCAAGACCGAATTTTTTCTGGAGCTTTTCGAAACGGTATACCAGAGTGTTTCTGTGAACGTAAAGCTGTCTGGAGGTCTCGGAAAGATTCAGATTGTTTTCGAAGAAAGTTTTGATAGTGATGAGAGTTTCCTCATCAATGGAGTCAAGGGTTTCATCCCGGAAGATTTCGTCAATAAACATTTCGCAGATGGAAATCGGAAGCTGGTAGATAAGGCGTCCGATACCAAGGCGGTTGTAGCCGAACACATTCTCCATGGAATAAAAGATTTTTCCGACTTCGAGTGCGGTACGGGCTTCTTTATAGGCATTTGCGAGCTGGCTGATATCTCCGGCAATGTTGCTGTAGGAGACCCAGGCTGATGTCATGGCCTCTGTATTGAGCATATCCACAAGCATGTAAGCAATGTCGTTTAAATCCTCAAAGGTTTCTGTTGACTGAAGCTCTCGAATAATGATAATGCCGGAGTCGTCGATTGCGGTAATGAAATCTCTGGTTCGCGCAGAAAAGATATTGCGGATGGTCGCCAGAGCGCTTTCGTCCTTGTTTTGTTTGGTCTCTACAAGGAAGACAGCACGACGGACGGAAGTGGCAATGTGAAGCTTTTTGGCGCGGTTAAAAGCATCCACATCTGAATAGGTATTCAGGAGCAGATTTTGCATAAAGGTATTTTTGTCGTTTTTTTCTGCATAGGCAGTCAGAAGACTCTGCACCTGACATACGGCAAGTTCTCCAATGGTTGCTGCGCTGTCCCCGCGTCCCCACACGACAAGAAGAAAGGCAAAATGGTTATTATGCATGATTTTGTACAGGCAGCAGCCTGTATTGGATACAAGGAGTGCGTTGCTTTGCAGGAATTCTTCCAGTTTGGCAGAGGTTGGAAGAGGACGGTCACAGGTGGAAACAAAGATGCTGCTGTCCGGGTTTAAAAGGCAGAAATCAAGATGACTGATATTCTTCCAGTCTTCCAGACATTTCTGAAGTATATGCTGTATTTTCATCGTCTGTGTCCTTTCTGTAGTTATTTTGCTTTGATTATATCATAAAGTGGGAAAAAGAAAACCCGGAGAAAATTCCCCGGGCTTCTGATTTTATAATTAGTTAGTGATAACCAGTTCTGTCTCTTTGTCGAAGAAGTGAGATTTTTCCATATCAAATGCGAATTTGATTGGGTCGCCGGTTTTTGCTGTTGTACGTGGGTCAACACGAGCTGTAACCTGAGTTCCGTTTACATCGAAGTATAAGAATACTTCGGCACCGAGAAGCTCGTAAACTTTAACTACAGAATTCATTGGAGCATTTGGAGCTGCTTCGATGAACATCTGGGAATCATGGATATCTTCTGGACGGATACCCATAACAACTGTTTTGCCTACATAACCGCCGTCTTTAAGAGCTTTTGCTTTAGCTGTTGGGATAAGAAGTTCGTATTCGCCAACTTTAGCAACAAGGTCATTTCCTTTTGCTGCGATTGTAGCGTCAAGGAAGTTCATCTGCGGAGATCCCATGAATCCGGCTACGAATAAGTTGCCTGGTTTCTGGTAGAGGTTCTGAGGTGTATCAACCTGCTGAACAACACCGTCTTTCATAACAACGATTCTTGTACCAAGTGTCATAGCCTCTGTCTGGTCGTGTGTTACGTAGATGATAGTAGCGCCGAGTCTCTGATGAATCTTGGAAATTTCGATACGCATCTGTACACGAAGTTTGGCATCCAGGTTGGAAAGAGGCTCATCCATAAGGAATACCTTAGGATTACGAACGATAGCACGACCCATAGCAACACGCTGTCTCTGACCACCGGAAAGAGCTTTCGGTTTACGGTCAAGAAGTTTCTCAAGGTCAAGGATTCTTGCTGCTTCACGAACTGCTTTGTCGATCTCATCTTTCGGAACTTTACGAAGTTTCAGACCGAATGCCATGTTATCATATACTGTCATATGAGGATACAGAGCGTAGTTCTGGAATACCATCGCGATATCACGGTCTTTAGGCTCTACATCGTTCATAACTTTATCGCCGATTTTTAATGTACCGCCGGAAATTTCTTCCAGACCGGCAACCATACGAAGTGTAGTAGATTTACCACATCCTGAAGGTCCTACGAAAATGATGAATTCTTTATCTTCGATTTCAAGGTTGAAGTCTTTAACAGCCTGGAAACCGTTTGGATATGTCTTGTTAATATGCTGTAATGATAAGCTTGCCATGTTTATTTTCCTCCAAATTTGATAATGATAAAAATGATTAATTATACGTTTTTGCTTTTGTACGTTTTTTCATCTGTTGTCAGTATAGCGAAATTCACAATTTCGCGCTAGTGCAGAAATCTACAAAGTTTCCTGTGGTTTCTTGACAGAATGACGAATTATTTCCAGTTATCGGGAATTCTGTGTTCATTGACAAACATTCCCTTAAATAGTGGAACGTGGAAAAGCTCAACGAAACGTTCACATTTGCAAAGGAAGAGATAGTATATGTTCAGCCCACAGTCGTGGAGTGTCTCGAAGTTTCCCTGTCCTTTTGCAAGGATGACATCCGCAGTGTCAAGAAGGTTCCGTGTGACGTCGTCGATGCCTGGAAGCCAGGTGCCGCCCACATTGCTGCCATTGCCCTGAACAGTTACAAGGTCTGTAAGACCGCACATACGGGCATCTTCCATTGTCGCGTCGTTGACTACAGGCTCTCCGCGTACAATAACGGTGATTTTTGTATCCGGATAGCGCTCCTTAAGTACCTCTATGGCAAGCTTGTCAAGAACGATTTCCCCGCAGTTATCTGTAAGGTAGACAAGAGAGCGGGCATTTTCCATTTCTTCCTTGAAACGGGTGTATTCTGTTTCGTCCAGAGATTCTTTCTTTTCACTTCTGATCATGGAAAGCACCTTGTCCTTGCTTACGTGTTCCATTGCGGCGAAATCAATATAATTTCCGATTCGTGCATAATTGAGAGCTGATTCCAGAGAATCGGGGGATTCACGGATTATGGCGCGCAGGTTATCCTCCAGGTCCATCATCAGACTGTTGAATTCTTTTTTGATTTCTGTGTAATCTTTTTCCGGAACATTCCAGAATTCACTGTAATATTTGCTCAGTTCCACGGAAATGCTCGGCGCACAGTCGTTTTCACCTGCCTGGGAAAAACGTCGGCAGACCTCTTTCATATAAGTGACTTTTTTCTCTTCATCCTTAAAATGACGGATGTTTTTTTCCTGCTTGTTCATTGCACAGCACATGCAAAAAGGGTTGAGTTTCATGGCTTTTTTCCTCTTTTTTGTAATTTTCTTATTAAAATTGTAGCAAGGAGAGAGAACAGTGTCAATGGGGGAATGTTTTCGTTGACAGATGGAAGGTAATGTGACAGACTTAGTATCTGAATGATGGATTGGGCGTGTCTTTGGCAGGCTTTGGTATAGTTTTGGAGAAAAGGTGATTTTGATGAATAAAATTGTGATAATCGGGGCGAATGATTTCCAGAAGCCTCTGATTCAAAAGGCAGGGCAGATGGGGTATGAGACTCATGTGTTTGCGTGGAGAGAAGGCGCTACAGGCGCAGAAGATGCAGATTATTTTTATGAAATCAGTATTACGGAAAAAGAGGAAATCCTGGAAAAATGCAGGGAAATCAAACCGGATGCAGTAGCGACCATCGGGTCTGACCTTGCAAATATCACTGTGCAGTATCTGGCAGAAAAGCTGGGACTTCCGGGAAACAGCAGAGAATGTATCATAAATACAACTAATAAGGCGGCTATGAGACAGGCTCTTTCAGAAGCCGGAATTCCGGTTCCTTTTTTCAGGGCTGTCTCAGAGGGAGAACGCATCGTCCCTCCGTCCTGGCCTGTAGTTGTAAAGCCTACAGACCGTTCCGGAAGCCGCGCCGTTACCAGGGCAGAGCGGATGGAGGAGCTTGAAGAGGCAATAAAAGCGGCTGTTGCACAGTCTTTTGAAAAAAAGGCGATTGTGGAGGAATATATTTCAGGAGCTGAATACAGTGTTGAGACAATAAGCTTTCGGGGAAAGCACAGATGTCTGGCAATTACGAAGAAGTTTACAACAGGGGATCCTCATTATATTGAAGTAGGGCATTTACAGCCTGCGCCTTTGCCGCAGGAAATAGAAGAGAAAGTAAAAGAGAACGTATTTCGTGCTCTGGATGCGCTGAAGGTGGAATTTGGGGCAGGACACAGCGAACTGCGTATTGACAGCAAAGGGAACATCAGAATCATAGAAATCGGCTCTCGTATGGGAGGAGACTGTATCGGCTCAGACCTTGTTCCTCTGTCCTGCGGGCAGGATTTTACTGCTATGGTTATTGATACAGCGGCAGGAAGGGAACCGCAGTTTGCAAAGAACGCTCCTGATATGGTCAGTGCAATCCGTTTTATTATGAATGAGAAAGATTTTGTACACCTTGAGAAATTAAAAGCAGAGCATCCGGAGAATATCAGAAAAATCGTGCTGGAGGGAGAGGTAAAGAAGGCAAAAATCTCAGACAGCGGAAGCCGTCCGGGCTTTTATATCCTTCAGGCGGCAACACAGGAGGAGATGAACATGCTTCTCCATGAAGGGCCGAAGGAAAATCCTGTCAACATTTATCCGACACCCATTCAGAAGCTGCGGTTTGGAAGAGGGGAAGGAAATGAGTTTTATATGAAAAGGGACGACCTCCTTCCGTTTTCCTTTGGGGGAAATAAGGTGCGCTTTGCAGAGAAATTCGTTGAGGATATGCGAAGAAAGCATTGTGACAGTATGATTATTTACGGCAATTACCACTCGAATCTCTGCAGGATTCTGTCTGCGCTTTGCGCAGAGCTTCAGATGCCCTGCTATATGATACACAATACAGAGGATGTGAAGGAGGACAAAGAAACCTTTAACAGCCGTATGATCAAAAAGGCGGGGGTAAAGGAAATTGCCTGCAGGAAACAGGGGATTGCAGACGCTGTGAAGCAGGCTGTAGCAGAACTTACAGAAATGGGATACCGTCCTTATTATATTTACGGAAATGAAAAAGGCGAGGGAAACGAGAGCGTTCCGATGTCAGCTTATGTGCAGGCATATGAAGAAATCTGCGGTTGGGAGGCAGAGGAAGGAATGGAATTTGACTATATTTTCCTTGCATCCAGCACAAATGCCACTCAGGCAGGACTCCTTATGGGAAGTCTTCTTCGGGGAGACAACCGCAAAATTGTCGGGATTTCAGTTTCCAGAAATGCACAACGGGGAAAAGAAGTGATTGCGCATAATATTTCAGAATATGTGGAAAAGCTTTGCCCGCAAAGGACAGACCTTGTGGATAAATCAAAAAATCAGATATATTTCACAGACGCTTACATGGAAGGGGGTTATGGAGCGTTCTCTTTGAATGTGGCAGGGCAGATAGAACAGCTTTATGAAACAGATGGCATATATCTTGATATGACATATACAGGAAAAGGGTTTTATGGTATGATGAAATATCTGGAAGAACAGAAGATTCAGGGGAAAAAGATTCTTTTTCTTCATACGGGCGGAGCGCCACTGTTCTTCGACTATCTGAACAGTGAAACAGAGGATTGAAAATGAAGAAATTAATGATTCTGGGAGCAGGGTATTCTCAGCTCCCTTTATTTGAGGCTGCAAAAAGGCTTGGGGTTTATACTGTCGCGGCGAGTACGCCGGGAGACTGGCCGGGATTTGCGGCTGCAGATGAAGCTTCTTATACAGATATTTCAGACCCTGAGGCAGTGTGCAGGGCTGCCCGTGAACTTGGAGTGGACGGCGTTGCCACCTGCTGCCTTGATACAGGAGTCCGCGCCATTGGGTATACCTGCGAGAAGCTGGGGCTTAAAGGACTTACTGCTGAGGCGGGAAAAATAAGCTCAGACAAATTTCTGATGAAAGAAGCTTTCCAAAAGGGCGGAGTAAGCTGCGCGAAGCATATATGTGTAAGAAGTGCAGAGGAACTGGAGACGGCTCTTGAGATACTTCGCTTTCCTGTTATTTTGAAGGCGGTTGATCTGATGGGAAGCAGGGGACTTTTCCAATGCAAAACAAAAGAAGAAGCCCTTCGGTATTACGGAGAAACAATGGCTGCGACAAGGAAGGATTACTGCCTTGTGGAGGAATTTATAGAAGGAGAAATCTTTGGCTGTGAGGCGATGATGTCGGACGGAAAGCTTGTCTTTTGTCTGCCAAACAATATTGAAGCGTGGCAAAGTCATGTCCCAACGCCAATCGGTCATTCTGTTCCTTACAAAAAACTAACGCTTCTGGGAGATGAAGTGAAACGTCAGCTTATGCTGGCAATAAAAGCAGTGGGACTTGACAATTGTCCTGTAAACTGTGATTTGATTCGACGGGGGAATGAAGTGTTTGTCATTGAAATCACAGGCAGGGCAGGCGCAACCTGTCTTCCTGAAATGGTAAGTCTGTATTACGGAATTGATTATTATGAGGCAATCGTGCAGCTTGCGCTTGGCATGGATGTGGAGAAGCTCTGGAGTGCGGGCCGTCCGAAGCGTCCTGTGCTTGCAAGGAGTCTGACATCAGACAGGACGGGAATTGTGAAGGCGATTCATAACAGAAACGAGAAAGCGGAATTAAGTGAGGTGGATTTTGCCGCTCCTCCGGAAAATGGACTGATTGATATTTCTTTTAATATTCAGGCGGGTGAAGAAGTGCGGCGTTATGAAAACGGCAGGGACAGAATCGGTCAGGTCATCCTTACCGGAAAAAGTCTTCAGGAGTGTGAGGAGCGTCTGGAAGAAGTTTTGGCAAATATACACATTGAATTTACAGAATGATTGTGAGAGAATATTATGGATAAACATTTGCCTGTAAAAAAGGGCGTCTATCTGATGCTGCATATCAGTCTGCTGTTCAGTTCCCTGAGCGGTGTCTGTTCTAAAAAAGCATCAGGATATATAGAGAATATTTTTTCCATCCCGTTTCTGTTCTGGTTCGGGTTGGTTTTTGTAATTATGTTTGGATATGCTGTAATCTGGCAGCAGATTCTGCGGTATCTGCCTCTGACTGTGGCATATGCCAACAAGCCGGTGACTCTGGTGTGGGGAATTGTCTGGGGAAGCCTGATTTTCGGGGAAAAGATTACGTGGAATATGCTGGTGGGAGCTGCGATTATTTTTGCCGGAATTTATCTGGTAAGCAGCGACGGAAGCGAGAACAAAAAAGGAGAAAAAGCGTTATGAGTAAACTTGGAACAGCGATCTGCGTACTTCTTGTCTCTGTTTTTATCTCGTCTGTATCGCAGGTTCTTCTGAAGAAAGCGGCTGACAGGACATATAAAAGTAAGCTTTTTGAATATCTGAATCCGCTTGTTATCGGAGCTTATGCCATGTTTTTCGGTTCGGTGATTCTGACTATGCTGGCGCTTCGCTATGTGCCTCTGTCCATGTCGCCGATTCTGGAATCTACAGGCTATATTTTTGTGGCTGTTTTGGGATATTTTTTCCTGAAGGAGCGGTTAAGCAGACGCAAGGTAACAGGAATCTGCCTGATTCTGGCAGGAATAGCCGTATTTTCGATGAAGATGTAAGCGGCTGGTTAGGAGAGAAAAAAGATGTTGGTATCAATTGTTATACCGTGTTATAACTCTGAGCACACCATTGGGAAAGTGGTGGAGCTTGCTGTGGAGGAATTCGGTAAATTAGAAGATTATGATTGTGAATTTGTTCTTGTCAACGATTATTCCAGAGACGGAACATGGAAAGCAATTCAGGGACTGGCTGAGAGATATCCCAATGTGAAAGGGATAAATCTGGCGAAGAATTTCGGTCAGCACAATGCAATTATGGCAGGGCTTTCCAGAACAGAGGGAGATCTGATTATCGGAATGGACGATGATATGCAGAATCATCCGTCTCAGATTCCGCAGTTTCTGAAAAAAATAGAAGAGGGCTATGATATTGTATTTGGTGTATTTAAACAGAGGAAATTTTCTGTTTTTAAGAATATTACCGGCGCAGTGAGCCGTTTCCTTCTGTGGCATCTTCTGGACAGACCGAAGGATATTCAGATGAGCAGCTTCTGGTGCTGCCGCCGTTATGTTCGCGATGAGGTGGTAAAATATGACGGCTATAATATTTTTCTTCAGGTGTTGTTTTTCAGAACGACACATAATATTGCCAATATAGAAATTGAGCATTTCGCAAGGGAAGTGGGAGAGTCAAATTATAATTTCAGGAGAGGGCTTAAGCTGTTTATGTCCTGTTTGAACTTTACGGTGATTCCCCTTCGTGTGGCAACTTTTTTGGGAACGGTTTTTTCGGCGGCAGGATTTATTGGAGCGCTGGCGGTGTTGATTCGCAAGCTTTTTGACCCGACGATTGCCATTGGCTGGTCTTCTATGATGTGCGCCATGCTGGTACTTTTCGGATTCAGCTTTCTGATGCTGGGAATTATCGGCGAGTACATTGGCAAGTTGATTTTAAATATCAATAAGACGCCGCAATACGTTATACGTGAGACTGCGAATCTGGATACAGATGAAGAGGGAAACAAAGATACACGGGAGTGAATACAATGAAAAAATGGAAACAGCTGCTCTGCGGAGTTATTGTGGGAATACTGAGCGCTCAGGCAACAGTGGGAGCAGCGGCAGATTTGGATGCGAAATATACAATAGAAACAAACGAAATCCCCTCATGGCCTCAGGCTGCTGATATTATGGCAGACACAGGGGTTCTGATGGAGGCGTCCACAGGTGCTGTTCTCTTTGACAAAGGGGCAAATGAGATTCGTTATCCGGCAAGTATTACGAAGCTGATGACGCTTCTGGTGGCTGCGGAAAATGGAAATCTGGAGGACAAGGTTACTTTCACTGAAACGGGAATCCGTGATGTAAAGCCGGATTCCGGAAATATCGGGATGCAGCTTGGGGAAGTGCTGACTCTGGAGCAGTGCCTTTATGCCATGATTCTTTATTCTGCCAATGAGGTTTCTGCTCAGATTGCAGAATTTGTCGGCGGGACAGAGGAAGCATTTATTGAGATGATGAATGAGAAGGCGGAAGAGCTTGGCTGTAAAAATACGCATTTTACAAATGCAAGCGGTCTGCCGGATCCCAATCAGTATACAACGGCAAGGGATATGGCGCAGATATTCCGGGCGGGGCTTCGAAATAAAGTTTTCCGCAAAGTAGTAAAAACAAGGGCTTTTAAAATCCCCAAAACAAATAAAAACGATCAGGAACGCTTTCTTGCAACCCATCATCCGCTTTTGTCCGAACAATCCGGTATTTTTGACCCGGACTGTATTGGGGGCAAGTCCGGTATGACGAACGATGCAGGACATACGTTGGTGACAGGTATGAAGAAGAACGGTATGACGCTGATCGCGGTGGTTCTCAGGGATGTGGACATCAATCAGGCAGGGGTGGATTCTCAGAATCTTTTCCGTTATGGATATGAAAATTTCCAGAAAGTTGAGGTTGATGGAGGAAGCGTGGTAGTCCCAAAGGGAACAGATGTGAAAACTCTTTCTGTCAGGGAGAATCAGGTGGGAGAAAATAAAGTACGCCAGAGATATTTCCTGAATGACCGTTATGTGGGAAGAGGTACGATAGAAAGAGCTCAGCCTACGGCGGAGCCGGCAAAAACGCCGGACGCTGAAAAAGAAGAAGGCGACGGCAATGCAGCCGAGCCTGCCCGGAGTGAAGAGGTAAAAGAACAGGAAAAGGAACAGGAAAAGGGACTTTCCAAAACTGCAAAAATACTTCTTGTTATCATGGGCGTTATGGCGCTGATTCTGGTTATCCTCTGTAATATGCTGATTATTAAGAAACAAAAGAAGAACAGACGTCACAGGTGAAAAAATAAAATCATCCTCCTGAGTTTCCGCTCTGCATTGGCTGCGGATTTTCGGGAGGATGATTTTGTGTCAGGTGTTTTAGAAGTGTCGTCTGTTATTTTTTAGCAGCTTTTTTGGCGTATTCTGTTGTAACAAGATTCTCGTAATCGAGGCGTTTGTTCAGCTCGCCTGCGCCTTCCAGAATATCCTGAAGAAGGTTGAAACTGTCTTCCTCAAAAATCAGATTATCTTTCCATGTATCCTGATCGTAATATCGTTTCACAATGGTGGTGATGGTTTCCAGATTAAATTCCGGAAACTGGGGAGCGATAACCTCTGCAATTTCTTCAGGTGTATGGTTTACCACGAAGTCCATGCCTTTTTGAAGTCCGTTTGTGAATGCCGTAATAAGCTCAGGATGTTTTTCCATATAGCTTGTTTTTGCGCTGTAGGAAGTGTAGGGCACATAGCCGGAGTCTACACCCAGAGAAGCGACGACATAACCTGCGCCTTCCTGTTCAAGGGCTGTGGCGGACGGCTCAAATTCTACAGAGAAATCTCCCTGTCCACCGGAAAAAGCGGCGGCAGTAGAGCCGAAATCAATACTCTGGTCGATGGTAAGGTCAGTTTGCGGGTTAATGTTGTTGGCTTTGAGAATATGCTCGAAGACCATTTCCGGCATACCGCCTTTTCGACCTCCCAGAACTTTTTTGCCCTTAAGGTCTTCCCACTGGAAATCAGGCATTTCCTCTCGGGCTACAAGGAAGTTTCCGGCGCGTTGGGTGAGCTGGGCAAAGTTTACGATTACGTCGTTGGCGCCTTCCTGATAGGCGTAGATGGAAGCTTCTGCGCCCATGAAGCCGATGTCCGCTTCGCCGGAGATGACAGCCGTCATAACCTTATCTGCGCCGAAGCCTGTTACCAGCTCAAGGTCGATGCCCTCTTCTGCAAAGTAGCCTTTTTCAATGGCGACATACTGAGGCGCATAGAAGATGGAATGGGCGACTTCGTTTAAGGTGACTTTTGTAAGCGGCTCTTCCTTATTTTCTGCCATAACAAAAGAGGGCAGAGCTGTGATTGCCAGAAGTACGGCAAGAGCGGCAGCAGTTACTTTTCTTTTTAATTTCATATACAATGACTCCTTTTCCTTTCTTTTTCAGCATATGAAAGAGGAGAAAAAAAGGTGAAAAAAACCTCTGCTGAATAAGATTTTCGTTTAATTCAACAGAGGTAAAGAAGCCGGTTATTTTTGGGAATAAAATCCTGCGGGAAACAATGTCTACCGGATATCCTCCGGATATTCCACGCCTTCCGGAAGGGGATCCCACTCATTTAAGCCAAGGCTTTGTTTGAATTTCGCCTGTTCCAGAGTTAATGGAGGAAGATCTTCATTCAGGTAGTCCAAAAGTTCGCTGATGCCTTCCCTTGTTTTATTGTTTACCATAAAGATCCGTTCGCATCCAGTATTGATTAGCCACTGGCGAACCATGGGGATGTTTGCGTGAGGAGAATCCACCTTGGTGATGATTCCGATAAGCGGGCGGAGTATAAAAGCCCGTGAGCAGGGGGCAAAAAGATTGAATGGTTCGTCGGCAGCCTGAACAATGGCTACCACATCTGCCTCGAAAGAGAAGCAGGCAAGTCCGACACTGAAATGCTTGGACTCTGCATATTCGCCCGGAGAGTCTATGGTATCATCGTTTGTGTTGGTATACTGAGTCTTTATGTAGTGAAGCTCTTCACCTTTGAGAGCCTGAGTCAGAGAAGTCTTTCCGGCTTCGCTTCGTCCCATTAAAAACATTTTCTTCATCTTGTCACCTCGCAGGTTCTGAAACCGAGGGTATCACGGAAAAAGCGGACAACTTCCTCAACTGCAGTCTCCACCTGTGCAAGTCCGCCTGTGAGAATGAGAGAGCCGCAGAAACGGTCCATAAAGCCGATGTCTACATTGGCGCTTTTGACAGCGACATCTGCTGCGACTACAACTGCTTCCCACGGTGTGAAGCGGATCAGACCGATGGTCTCGCCTGTATGATCCTCGCCTTCGTGAACACCGATGTGAAGACCGAGATTTTGATAGATACAGGCTTCGGAAGGATTGATAATATGGGCAAGGCATACTTCTTTTCCGGGAACGCGTACGCGGGTAAGACGGAGTTTCTTCCCTTTCAGCTCTTCGTAATTCTTGTGAAACAGCTTTTCCAGAAGTTCCTCTCTGGTAATCTGGTTTGTTTGCTTCATATCAGCACTTCCTATCTTTTTGTAATGTTGCAGACTACATAACCAAGAGAATCACGGAAATAATCTACGACCTCTGTCATTGCGGACATGACGTCGGAAATCTCTCCTGTGATGATCAGGGTTCCTGTAAAGCGGTCTGCGAATCCAAGATAAACATTTCCGCTTTTTACTGCGATATCGGATGCGATAACTGCAGATTCCGGAGGAGTCATATTCATGATTCCGATTGCGGAAGAGCGGTAATCAAGCTGGGGATTTAAACCAAGCTTCTGATAAATGATAGGCGCCGGACCTCCCATTACATGTGCAAAGGTAATTTCCTTTCCTGCTACGGTTTCCTGTACGATTCTAATCTGTTCTACATTCTCATTTGCCATTGATATGTCCCTCTCTTTCAGAAATTCTATTCGATAAAGCTTTTAATCCTGCAAAAAAGCAAGCTATTCTACGCTAAATTATACTATCCGGCGATAAGGGGGTCAAGTTGAAAAAAATCCTTTAAATAGTAAAATTCTTTGTTTTTTTAAATAAGGAGAAAACATTTTCAGAAATGGATTGCTGTTTTTTGTCAGAGGCGTATAATGGAGCCTATATCACAAAAAAGAGGAGAAAGAAACACATGAAAAAACAGGGGAATTTGCTTATGAAGCTGACAGACCTCGCAGGGCTTACTTTTTTATGGATTATCGGATGCATTCCGATTGTGACACTTTTATACGGTGCTGTAGGAGCGCTTCTTGGAGCCGGGAATTCCTATCTGGCAGAGCCGGCGTTAGAACGTATTTGATACAGGAATCGTGAAAAATTGTGATTGACATTCATACGTTAATGTGACAAACTAACTTTATTAAGTCAGAAGGAAGGGAAATTATATGACAGAGAAAAGACAGTGCGGTGTGCTGCTTCCGATTAGCAGCCTTCCGTCCAAATATGGAATCGGATGTTTTGATAAAAGCGCGTATGAATTTGTAGATGCTTTGAAGGCAGCGGGACAGAGCTGCTGGCAGATTCTTCCTCTGGGGCCTACAAGCTATGGGGATTCCCCGTATCAGTCATTTTCCACATTTGCGGGAAACCCTTATTTTATCAGTCTTGACGCCCTTATTGAAGAAGGAGTGCTCACGAAAAAAGAATGTGAAGCTGTAGATTTCGGAAAAGATGAGACAAGTATTGACTACGCGAAGCTTTACAAAGGTCGCAGCAAGCTTTTGAGAAAAGCCTATGAGCGCAGCGACATCAGTAAAAATGAGGAATTCTGTAAGTTCCAGCAGGAGCAGGGCTACTGGCTGAAGGATTATGCTCTTTTTATGGCTGTAAAATCCCGTTTTGACGGTGCACCCTGGAGCGAATGGGCGGAAGATATCCGTTTGCGCTGGCAGTTTGCGCTGGATTATTACAGAGAACAGTGCTATTTCGATATAGAATTTCAGGAATATGTACAGTTTAAATTTTATGAACAGTGGGGGAAATTAAAAGCCTACGCAAATGAGAACGGAATCCGAATCATTGGAGATATTCCGATTTATGTGGCAATGGACAGTGCAGACACCTGGGCGAGTCCGTGGCTCTTCAAAATCGACGAGGATAATCAGCCGACACAGGTTGCAGGATGCCCTCCTGACGGATTTTCCGCAACAGGACAGCTCTGGGGAAATCCTCTGTACAACTGGGAGGTGCACAAACAGTCCGGTTTTGAGTGGTGGATTCATCGGATCCGTCACTGCTTTACCATGTACGATATTGTCAGAATCGACCATTTCCGAGGTTTTGACGAATATTATGCGATTCCTTTCGGCGATAAAACAGCAGAGAACGGCTGGTGGGAAAAAGGGCCTGGTATGGAGCTTTTTAATGCCATTAAAAACCGTCTTGGAGAACAGGATATTATCGCGGAGGATCTGGGCTTTATGACAGATACGGTAGTGAAGCTGGTGGAGGACAGCGGATATCCGAATATGAAAGTAATTGAATTTGCTTTTGACGAGCGTGATACGGGAAACAGCAGCGATTATCTTCCCCATAACTACCCAAATAACTGTGTGGTATATACAGGAACTCACGACAATGAAACTCTGTCGGGCTGGTTTAAGGATATTACGCCAAAGGAACGGAGAATGGTTCGTCAGTATCTGAACAACTTCCATACCAGCGATGACGAGATTTATAAAGATCTTATCTGTCTGGTTATGCGCAGTGTGGCGTCACTTTGCGTGATTCCGATGCAGGACTATCTGGGACTTGACAATTCAGCCCGTATCAACCAGCCGTCCACTTTGGGAAAAAACTGGAAATGGCGTCTGAAGAAAGGGCAGTTTGACAGGCAGATTCAGACAGAAATGAGAGAGCTTGCAGTAAGATACGGAAGATGCGAGCCTGTATATGAGCCGGAAGAGAAGGAAACAGAAGCCGAAGAAAAAGAAATGAAAGAAGAAGCAGTTCCAAATGCAGGAATTAAGGAAAAAGCCGGGGAGAAAAAATGATATGAAAATGAAAACAGACAGAAAGAGAGACTCTTTCCGGTCGCACTGGGGATTTGTCATAGCCTGCATCGGTTCTGCGGTGGGAATGGGAAATATCTGGATGTTTCCTGCAAGAGTGTCGAAATACGGCGGCGGTTCTTTCCTGATTCCGTACTTCATTTTTGTCATTTTGATTGGTTATTCCGGAGTGATTGGAGAAATGGCATTCGGAAGGTCAGTACATTCCGGACCTGTGGGAGCCTTTGGCGCAGCCTGCGCCTCCCGTGGGGAAAAGTGGCGCAAGACAGGAGAGCTTCTTGGATGTATTCCCATGTTTGGAGCACTTGCTCTTGCCATCGGTTATTCTGTGGTTGTAGGCTGGATTATTAAATATATGGTAGGAACCTTCACAGGGGCGACTCTTGCGCCGGAAAATGTAGAGGGCTTCGGAGAGGCGTTTGGTTCTATGGCGTCGGCTTACGGAAATAACGGATGGCAGATTGTGGCGCTTATTGTCTGCTTCGTCATTATGGCATTCGGTATTTCGTCAGGTGTGGAAAAGGCGGCGAAGATTATGATGCCGTTATTCTTCCTTATGTTTCTCGGACTGGCAGTGTATCTTGTTTTCCAGCCGGGAGCAATGGAAGGGTATAAATATATTTTCCGCATTGAGAAATCAGCGATTCTGAACCCCATGACCTGGGTATACGCGCTTGGACAGGCATTCTTTTCTCTGTCTCTTGCAGGAAACGGAACCATTATTTATGGTTCTTATCTGAAAGAAGATGCAGATATTGTAGATTCTGCGAAAAAAGTTGCATTTTTTGATACGACGGCAGCAATTCTGGCAGCCCTTGTGATTATTCCTGCGATGGCGACAGCGGGACAGGAGCTGACAAGCGGCGGTCCGGGACTGATGTTCGTCTTTATTCCTCATATTTTTAAGGGGATTCCGGGAGGCAGTATTCTGGCAGTTATTTTCTTTATCGCCGTATTTTTTGCAGGAATCACTTCCCTTGTGAATCTGTTTGAAGCGCCGATTTCTACTTTGCAGGATTATTTCCATCTGAAACGTCCTTTGGCAGTGGGAATCATTGCGGTAATCGGCGGAGTAGTCAGTATTATGATTCAGGGAATTGTTTCAGGATGGATGGATTTCGTTTCTATTTATATCTGTCCGCTGGGCGCAGGTATGGCTGGAATTATGTTCTTCTGGATATTCAAAAACGGAGCAGCCCGGAAAGCGATTCAGACAGGGCGCAGTAAACCTGTCGGTAGATGGCTGGAGCCGGTAACGAAATATGTATTTTGCGGATTGACGGTTATTGTTTTTGTTCTTGGAATTGTTTTTCACGGAATAGGGTGAGCAGACCTGTTAACTTGTGTTCTGAAATGATGCAGGGATGATAACGGTTGTTTCTGTGAAATTAAAAAACAGACGGGAGAATTATATTATGTCTAAAATTGGATTTATCGGATGTGGAAATATGGCTTCTGCCATGATTGGGGGAATGCTGAAAAAAGGACTTTACAGTAAAGAAGAAATTATTGTTTCCAATCTCACGGAAGCAGGAAGCAGACGCAGCCGTGAGAAACTGGGGGTTGTGACCACTCTTGATAATAAAGAGGTGGTAAGAAGCGCAAAGATTGTTTTCCTTGCAGTGAAGCCGCAGTTTTATGAAGAGGTTCTGGAAGAAGTAAAAGCAGAGATTACTTCAGAACATATTCTGGTGGGAATCGCTCCGGGAAAAACCCTTGCGTGGCTGGAAGAAAAATGCGGACAGCCGATGAAAGTGGTGCGTATGATGCCGAATACCCCGGCTCAGGTAGGGGAAGGAATGACAGGCGTTTGTGCTAACGAAAAAGTAACAGAAGAAGAATTAAAGCGGATGTGTGAGATTACAGACAGCTTTGGCCGCACAGAGGTCGTGCCTGAGCGCATGATGGAAGCTTTAAGCGCAGTGAGCGGATGTTCACCGGCGTATGTATATATGTTTATCGAAGCAATGGCAGACGCTGCAGTTGCCCAGGGAATGCCGAGAAAACAGGCATATGCCCTTGCGTCTCAGGCAGTGCTGGGAAGTGCTAAGATGGTGCTTGAGACCGGGCTCCATCCGGGAGAATTAAAAGATATGGTATGCTCTCCGGCAGGAAGCACCATTCAGGGTGTGCGTACTCTGGAGGCGAAAGGGTTCCGCAGCGCTGTGTTTGAAGCTCTCACAGCAGCTGCAGAAAAAGGTAAAACACTTTAATTCTGGGACAGGAAAATTACCATCCCCGGCTCATGGTGCTGTTGTGGTATTTCGTGGAGCAGGTCACATCCTCTCCAAACCATGCGGGGGGCTGATAGGCGTTTGCCTCTTCCACAGAAGCAAATTCCACTTCAGCAAGACAAACGCCGTCGTATACGCCGTGGAAGATATCCAACTCAATGGTGAGTCCGTTTTTTTCGGGAATGAGATAACGTGTTTTGGAAATCAGAATGCCGTCGGCTTTGGGGTTTAAATGTTCATAGGCTTCCTGGTTCAGCGGAAGATTATATTCTTCTCTGGCAAGGAAGCCTTTTGATTTGTAGGTTAAATAATAAGAATTGTCCTGACGGCGGATACGCACCACCGGATCTGTGCAGAGATATCCCTGCTCGATTTCATGTTTGTCAAAAGAAGCAAGGTCTGCAGGCAGATTTTCTTTTGTGATGAGAAATTTACGTTCAATTTCCATAGATAAACACCTCCGTTTTTGTCTCAGTCTATGTTCAGGAACAGTATACCCTTCCCGTTGTAAAAAAGAAAGCGAAATGCTATAATATCCGTAATTATTCCGTATAAAAAAGGAGGAACTTACATGAGCAAGGTATATATTTTTCTGGCAGACGGTTTTGAGGATATTGAAGGTCTGACAGTGGTAGATTTGATGAGAAGAGCACAGATTGACATAAAGACAGTTTCCATTAAAGAGACAAAAGAGGTTACTACATCCAGAGGAATTACGCTTTTTGCGGATCTGACTTTTGCAGAATCAGATTATAAGGATGCAGATATGCTGGTGCTTCCGGGAGGAATGCCGGGAACCCGTTATCTTGGAGATTACAGACCTCTGACAGAACTTCTGACAGCATACTATGAAAAAGGCGGGAAAATTGCAGCCATCTGTGCAGCGCCCAGCGTTTTTGCAAAGCTTGGTTTCCTGAAGAACAGAAAAGCCACCTCATATCCGACCTGTCTGGAGGGTCTGGAAGTGGGAGAACTTAGTGAAGAGCCTGTTGTAGTAGATGGAAATGTAACTACAAGCCGGGGACTCGGAACTGCCATTGATTTCTCACTTTCCCTTATTGCCCAGCTTCTGGGAGAGGAAACAGCGGAAAAAATCGCGGAATCCGTGATTTACAACAGATAAACCCGAAAAAACCGCGTATTTCTGACGAAAAAACACTGGCGTTTTTGCTTGTTTTGTGATATACTTCTGCAATGACTGTAAAACATTTGGCTGCGGTCGCAAAGAAAAGTGTTAAAAATATAATATCACATATACCCTGAAAATTAAGGAGGAACATCTAAAATGAGTTTACAGGTGGAAAAATTAGAAAAGAACATGGCGAAACTTACTATTGAAGTTTCCGCTGAAGATTTAGAAAAGGCTATGCAGAACGCATACCAGAGAGCAAAAGGAAAAATTTCCATTCCTGGATTCCGTAAAGGTAAAGCACCAAGAAAAATGATCGAGCAGATGTACGGCAAGGGAATCTTCCTTGAAGACGCTGCAAACGCTCTGATTCCGGAGCACTACAGCAAAGCATTAGCTGAGTGTGATCTTGAGATCGTTTCCCAGCCGGAAATCGACGTTACACAGGCTGAGCCAGGTAAAGCTTTCATCTTCACAGCAGAAGTTGCAGTGAAACCGGAAGTTACTTTAGGCGAGTACAAAGGTGTGGAAGTTGCTAAAACAGACGTAGCTGTAACAGACGAGGATGTTGATGCAGAAGTTAAGAAAGAACAGGAGAAAAACTCCAGAACAATCGCAGTAGAAGATCGTGCAGCTCAGATGGGCGACGTTGTGACAATTGACTTCGAAGGTTCTGTAGACGGTGTTCCTTTTGACGGCGGTCAGGCAACAGAGTATCCTCTGACACTTGGTTCCCATACTTTCATTCCGGGATTCGAAGATCAGTTAGTAGGAGCAGAATTAGGTTCTGACGTAGACGTTAAGGTTACTTTCCCGGCTGAATACCAGGCAAAAGAGCTCGCAGGCAAAGAAGCTATCTTCAGATGTGCAGTTAAGAAAATCGAAGCAAAAGAGCTTCCGGAGCTTGACGACGATTTTGCAAAAGACGTTTCTGAGTTTGATACTCTTGCTGAGTACAAAGAGAATGTTAAAAAAGGTCTCGTAGAAAAGAAAGAGGCAGAGGCTCTCAGAGCTAAAGAAGACGCTGCAATCGAGAAAGTAATTGAAGGCGCACAGATGGATATTCCGGAAGCAATGATCAAATCTCAGTGCTCTCAGATGCTTGATGATTTCGCAAGAAGAATGCAGGCACAGGGATTATCTATGGAGCAGTACTTCCAGTTCACAGGCATGACTGCTGAGAAGATGATGGAAGATATGAAACCTCAGGCACTTAAGAGAATTCAGACAAGACTGGTTCTTGAGAAGATTGCTGAAGTTGAAAATATCCAGCCAAGCGAAGACGAAGTAAATGCTGAAATCGCAAAAATGGCAGAAACATACAAGATGGAAGCTGACAAATTAAAAGAGCTTCTCGGCGACCGCGAATTAGAGCAGATGAAGAAAGATATGGCTGTACAGAAAGCCGTAACTCTGGTTGCTGAGGCAGCAAAAGAGGCTTAATCACTTCCTCTTGACATAGAAAATGGAGGCATGTATATGAGTTTAGTACCTTATGTCATTGAACAGACGAGCAGAGGGGAGAGAAGCTACGATATTTATTCAAGGCTTCTGAAAGACAGGATTATTTTTCTGGGCGAGGAAGTAAATGATGTGAGCGCGGGTCTTATTGTTTCCCAGCTCCTTTTCCTTGAAGCAGAAGATCCCGGAAAGGATATTCAGTTATATATTAACAGTCCCGGCGGTTCCGTAACTGCGGGAATGGCAATTTATGACACAATGCAGTATATCAAATGTGATGTTTCCACCATTTGTCTCGGAATGGCAGCCAGCATGGGTGCATTTCTTCTGGCAGGAGGTGCGAAGGGTAAGAGATTTGCCCTTCCTCATTCCACGATTATGATTCACCAGCCGTCAGGCGGTGCACAGGGTCAGGCAACTGAAATCCAGATCGTGGCAGATCATATCGCACAGACTAAGAGAACTTTAAATGAATTATTGGCTGCAAATACCGGTCAGCCGATAGAGGTTGTTGAACGTGATACAGACCGTGACAACTATATGACCGCGGAAGAAGCGAAAGCATATGGACTGATCGACGGCGTTGTCATGCACAAATAACGAATGATAAGACTCCTGCGATCACGCAGGAGTCTGTCTTGATTTATAGGAAAGGAATGGAAAATAATCCATGGCAGAAAAGATAAGAGAGAGAGTCAGATGTTCCTTTTGTCATAAGACAGAGGACCAGGTGAGAAAGCTCATCGCAAATCCGGACGGGAATACTTTCATTTGTGATGAATGTATCGGTATCTGCTCGGAAATCATGGAAGAGGAACTCAATGCTTATGGCAGAGACGAATTATTTGACTCAGACATTAATCTTCTGAAACCGGAAGAAATCCATGCAATTCTGGATGATTATGTAATCGGACAGGACGACGCAAAAAAGGCCCTGTCTGTAGCTGTTTACAATCATTATAAGAGAGTCCTTGCGTCCAGAAATCTGGATGTGGAGCTGCAGAAAAGTAATATTCTCATGCTTGGACCGACCGGTTCCGGCAAGACACTCCTTGCACAGACTCTTGCAAGACTTTTGAATGTACCTTTTGCCATTGCAGACGCGACAACTCTGACAGAGGCGGGATATGTGGGCGAAGATGTGGAAAATATTCTCCTGAAAATTATCCAGGCAGCAGATTATGATATTGAGCGCGCCCAGTATGGAATTATCTATATTGATGAGATTGACAAGATTACTCGTAAATCTGAAAATACATCCATCACTCGTGATGTTTCCGGTGAAGGTGTACAGCAGGCGCTTCTGAAGATTATTGAAGGAACCGTGGCAAGCGTACCTCCTCAGGGAGGACGTAAACACCCGCATCAGGAGTTCCTCCAGATTGATACCACAAATATTCTTTTTATTTGTGGCGGAGCTTTTGACGGGATTGAAAAAATCATCGAAAACAGAAAAGACACGAAATCTATTGGATTTGGCGCAGAAGTTACAGCGAAAGAAGAACGTAAAATCGGAGAGCTTCTCAAAGATGTTATGCCGGAAGATTTCATTAAATTCGGTCTGATTCCGGAGTTCATCGGACGAGTTCCGGTTGTGGTAACGCTTGACGGACTGGATGAGAGTGCTCTTATTCGTATCCTCAAGGAGCCTAAGAACTCTCTGACGAAACAGTACCATAAATTATTTGAGCTTGATGGCGTAGAACTTGATTTCCAGGATGAGGCGTTGGAAGTAGTTGCCCGCAAATCTCTGGAGAGAAAGACAGGAGCCAGAGGACTGCGCGCTATCATGGAAAATTCTCTGATGGATCTGATGTATAAGGCTCCGTCAGATGATACCATTCGTAAATGTGTAATTACCAAAGATGTTGTAGAAGGCACCGGTGAACCGGAAATTATCCGCGGAGAGGCGCCTGCACCGGAAAAAAGTACCGGAAGCAGAAGGACATCCCGCTCCCGTAAAAAGGGAACACCGGAAACAGCCTGATGAAGGGATGAGAAATAGATGACAAATTCAACAAATGTGCTGCCAGCGATTGCATTGAGAGGAACAACGATTCTTCCGGAGATGATTGTTCACTTTGATGTAAGCCGGGAACGTTCTACTAAGGCAATCGAGGCTGCCATGCTCCATGACCAGAAGATTTTCCTGATCACTCAGATTGATCCAGAGGTGGAAGTTCCGGGAATGGCGGATCTGTACCGCATCGGAACGATTGCCTATGTGAAACAGGTAGTGAAGCTCCCGAATCATCTCATTCGTGTTCTGGTTGAAGGAATTGAGCGGGCGGAGCTTCTTGGATTCCAGCAGGAATTTCCATATATAAAAAGTGAGGTTTCTGTTTTTGAAAAAGAAAGTGCAGTCCTGCCTGAGCATGTACAGGAAGCTATGCACAGAGGGCTGAAAGGATTGTTTCATCGCTATGCGGCTGAGAGCGGAAAAATCAGCAAAGATCTGGTGGCGCAGATTCTGAATGTTGAGGATGTGGAAGAACTGGTTAACCAGATTGCAGTAAATCTTCCCCTGTCTTATCAGAATAAACAGAAGATTCTGGAGGCAATCTCAATCGAGGACCGCTACGAGGTATTGGGCGCGATTATCAGCAGTGAGATCGACATTATGCAGATTGGAAAGGATCTCCAGAAAAAAGTAAAAGCCCGTATTGATAAAAATCAGAGAGAATATATCTTAAGAGAACAGCTTAAACTTATTCGTGAGGAGCTTGGAGAAGAAAACACAGCAGATGACGCGGAAGAATTCCGAAAACAGTTAAAGAGTCTTCAGGCATCTGACGAAGTAAAAGAGAAGATAAATAAAGAAATCGACCGTTTTAAGGTGATGAATAACAACGCTTCTGAGAGTACGGTACTCAGAGGGTATATTGAGACTTTGCTTTCTCTTCCGTGGGATAAGCGTTCTCAGGATTCTGACGATCTGAAAGAGGCGTGGAAGATTCTTCAGAAAGGTCACTATGGCTTAAAAGATGTAAAAGAACGTATTATGGAGTTTCTATCTGTGCGTAAGCTTACAAATAAAGGAAAAAGTCCGATCCTTTGCCTGGTAGGGCCTCCGGGAACAGGCAAGACTTCTATTGCCAAATCTGTGGCAGAGGCAATGCACAAGAAATATGTGCGTATCTGTCTGGGCGGTGTTCGCGATGAAGCGGAAATCCGCGGTCACAGGAAGACATATGTAGGCTCTATGCCCGGACGTATTACAGCTGCGCTGCAGCAGGCAGGAGTAAGCAATCCTCTTATGCTTCTTGATGAGATTGACAAGACAAGCAGCGACTATAAGGGAGATACTTCCTCTGCTCTTCTGGAAGTACTGGATCCTGAACAGAACAGTAAATTCACAGATCACTACGTAGAGCTTCCTCAGGATCTGTCAGAAGTCCTTTTCATAGCGACAGCCAATGATGTGCAGGGGATTCCACGCCCTCTTCTCGACCGTATGGAAGTGATTGAAATTTCTGGTTATACGGAGAATGAGAAAGAGCATATTGCGAAGGAGCACCTGATTCCAAAGCAGATGGATGCCAATGGAATCGAGGAAGGCAGACTTGTAATTCAGAGCTCTGCACTGAAAAAAATCATCAACAACTATACGAAAGAGGCCGGAGTGAGAAGCCTTGAAAGAAGTATTGGTCAGATTTGCCGCAAGACAGCCCGCTCAATCATGGAAGAGGGAAAAGAGAAAGTTACAGTCACTGCGAGAAATCTTTCTTCGTTCCTGGGAAAAGAACATTTCAACTATCTTATGGCAAATAAGACAGACGAAATCGGAATTGCCAGAGGACTTGCGTGGACGCAGGTAGGTGGAGACACCCTTCAGATTGAAGTTAATGTTATGCCGGGGAAAGGGGAGCTTATGCTCACTGGACAGCTCGGAGATGTAATGAAAGAGTCCGCGCAGGCGGGAATCACATATATCCGTTCCATAGCGGCAGAATATGGAATCGCTCCGGAGTTTTTCCGGGAGAACGATATCCATGTACATATTCCGGAAGGGGCAGTTCCTAAAGATGGTCCGTCAGCCGGAATTACCATGGCGACAGCAATGCTTTCCGCCATTATCAAAAAGCCGGTTAGAGCAGATGTGGCAATGACAGGAGAAATTACGCTGAGAGGTCGTGTGCTTCCGATCGGAGGGCTGAAAGAGAAGCTTCTGGCTGCCAAATATGCGAAGATTAAGCAGGTTCTTGTACCTGTGGAAAACAGACCGGATGTTGAAGAAATGGACAAAGAGATTACCGGAGGACTCAAGATCTCCTATATGGAAAACATGGGAGAGGTTCTGAAGGAAGCTCTGGTATAAGACTCTTCTGCGAGTCCTGAATGATAAAGTGAGGAAACCGATGGTTATAAAGAATGTATCACTGGATATCGTCTGCGGCATCACAAGCAAACTCCCGGATACGGGACGTCCTGAGGTGGCATTTGCCGGAAAATCCAATGTGGGGAAATCCTCCCTCATCAATGCGCTGATGAACCGCAAGGCTCTTGCCCGAACCAGCGCTCAGCCGGGAAAGACCCAGACGATTAATTTTTATAATATTAATGACGATATGTATCTGGTAGACCTTCCGGGTTACGGATATGCAAAAGTGTCACAGCAGGAAAAAGAAAAATGGGGCAAAATGATCGAGCGTTATCTTCATACGTCAAAGACATTGAAAGCGGTATTTTTGCTGATTGACATCCGTCATGATCCTTCCGCGAATGATAAGATGATGTATGACTGGATCTTACACAACGGTTATGAGCCGATTATTATTGCAACGAAGCTGGACAAACTGAAACGCAGTCAGGTCCAGAAGAATATTAAGGCGATCAAAGAGGGGCTGAAGCTTCGCAAAGATGGAATCATTATTCCGTTTTCGTCTGAAACGAAACAGGGACGCGAGGAAATTTGGGCGCTGATCGACGAACTGACCGGACTGGCAGTTACCGAAGAGGCTCCTGTACAATAACAGAGGACAAAAAAATGGGAATTATCAAAGCATTCAAGCTGGGATTTGACTATCTCAAATACGATGAAGACGGCAATGTGCAGGATACGCAGAGAGCTGTCAATAATGTAGACCTGGACATTGAAGCGGGACAATTCGTAGCAATTCTGGGACATAACGGAAGTGGAAAATCCACTCTGGCGAAGCATCTGAACGCACTTTTGCTCCCATCGGAGGGAACACTTTGGGTGGATGACATGGATACCTCCAAAGAACCGGAGTTGTGGAAAATCCGACAGAAAGCAGGTATGGTATTTCAGAATCCGGATAACCAGATCATAGGAACTGTAGTGGAAGAAGACGTCGGGTTCGGACCGGAAAATATGGGGATTCCCACGGATAAAATATGGAAGCGTGTGGAGGAAAGTCTCCGGAAAACAGGAATGACTGCTTATCGCCACCATTCTCCAAATAAACTTTCCGGCGGGCAGAAGCAGAGAGTTGCAATTGCCGGAGTGATGGCTATGCGACCGAAATGTATTGTCCTTGACGAACCGACAGCTATGCTGGATCCAAACGGAAGAAAAGAGGTTCTTGAGGCAGTACGGGAATTAAACCGTCAGGAAAATGTAACGGTTATTTTGATTACCCACTATATGGAAGAGGTTGTCCATGCAGATAAAGTATATGTGATGGACAGCGGAGAAGTTGTGATGCAGGGAACTCCAAAGGAGATTTTTTCCCAGGTGGATACCCTCAAAAAATACCGTCTGGATGTGCCGCAGGTAACACTTCTTGCCCATGAACTGCGCAGGGCCGGAGTGGATATTCCGGAAGGAATCCTGACTACAGAGGAATTGGTGAGTGTCTTATGTCAATAGAATTAAAAAATGTAACCTATACCTACAGTCCGGGAACTGCATATGAGATTCATGCTTTGAAAGATGTAAGCCTGTCCATACCGGACGGACAGTTTATTGGAATTATCGGACATACAGGAAGCGGGAAATCAACGCTGATTCAGCATTTGAATGCTTTGATACAGCCGACTTCCGGTACCATTACCTATAATGGAGAAGATATCTGGGGAGAGAAGTACAACCGCCGTTCTCTGAGAAGTGAGGTCGGGCTTGTATTCCAGTATCCGGAACATCAGCTCTTTGAAAGTGATGTGATCTCTGATGTGTGCTTCGGTCCCATGAATCAGGGATTAACAAGAGAAGAAGCGGAAGCAGAGGCAAAAAAAGCTTTGCAGCAGGTTGGATTCAAAGAAAAAAATTACGGAAAATCACCCTTTGAGCTTTCTGGGGGTCAGAAGAAAAGAGTTGCAATTGCAGGAGTCCTTGCCATGAATCCGAAGATTCTGATTCTGGACGAGCCTACAGCAGGACTTGACCCGAAGGGAAGAGATGACATTCTTGATCAGATTGCGGAACTTCACAAAGTGAGAGGTATTACGATTATTCTGGTGTCTCACAGCATGGAGGATATTGCGAAATATGTGGAGAGATTGATTGTTATGAATCATGGGGAAGCAGTCTTTGACGATACACCAAAGGCAGTCTTTTCACATTATAAAGAGCTGGAGGCAATGGGACTTGCAGCCCCTCAGATAACTTATATTATGAGTGCGCTGAAAGAAAAAGGCCTTTCTGTAGACACAGACGCAACGACTGTGGATGAAGCATGTACAAGTATTCTTGAGGCTCTTGGAAAAAAGAATTCACCGCTTCTGAAATCAGGAGGAAGAGCAGATGATTAGAGATATTACTTTAGGACAATATTATCCGGCGAATTCTGTTCTTCACAGAATGGATCCGAGAACAAAGCTTGTGGGAACACTTATATTTATTATATCCGTATTTGTATTCCACACGATTCCGGGATATGCGGTAGCAACTTTATTTCTTGGGACGATGATCGCAGTCTCCAGGGTGCCGCTGAAATTCATGTTTAAGGGCTTGAAAGCGATAGCCATACTTCTGTTGATTACGATGGCTTTTAACGTGATACTTACGCCCGGAAAAATTTTATGGCAATGGGGATTTCTCAAGGTAACAGAGGAGGGAATCCGTCTGGCAGGCAGAATGGCAATCAGGCTTATCTATCTGGTGATCGGTTCTTCTGTCATGACTCTGACAACAACTCCGAATCAGCTGACAGATGGTCTGGAAAGGCTGCTGCGCCCTCTGAATAAAATTCATGTACCTGTTCATGAAATCGCTATGATGATGTCGATCGCCCTCCGTTTTATTCCGATTCTCCTGGAAGAAACGGATAAGATTATGAAGGCGCAGATTGCCAGAGGTGCAGATTTCGAGAACGGAAATCTGATTCAGAAGGCAAAAAATATGGTGCCGCTTCTTGTACCGCTGTTTATCTCTGCTTTTCGCCGGGCCAATGACCTGGCAATGGCGATGGAGGCGAGATGCTATCACGGCGGTGATAACCGGACACAGATGAAACCTCTGCATTATGAGAAACGCGACTATATGGCATATGTGCTAATGGCAGCATATCTGGCAGTGGCGATTGCGTTCCGCATAATCGGTATATAAGCGTTGGTGAAATCCAGGAGGAATCTTATGAAACGAGTTGGCCTTGTCGTGGCTTACGACGGAACCAATTACTGCGGCTGGCAGACCCAGCCTAATGGAGTTACAGTTCAGGGAGTTCTCAATGAAACTCTGTCTGAGCTTCTGGGAGAGGAGATTGAAACGATAGGCGCAAGCCGTACAGACGCAGGAGTACATGCGATGGGAAATGTGGCAGTGTTTGATACGAATACACGTATTCCCGGAGAAAAGATTTCCTATGCGCTGAATCAGCGTCTTCCGGAGGATATTCGTATCCAGCTTTCGGAGGAGGTGGAGCCGGATTTCCATCCCCGTTACTGTGACAGCGAAAAAACTTATGAATATCGTATTCTCAACCGGAAATTCCCGGTGCCCACAGAGCGCTTGTACAGTTACTTCTATCATTACAGACTTGATGTGGATAAGATGAGGGAGGCAACCTCCTATCTGATCGGACGCCATGATTTCGCATCTTTCTGCGGAGCAAAGGCGCAGGTAAAGACAACAATCCGTACAGTTACCGGTATTGATGTATGGAGAGATGGGGACATCATTACAATTCGCGTATCGGGAACAGGATTTCTTTACAATATGGTACGGATTATTGCCGGAACACTGATTGAAGTGGGAAACGGACAGTATCCCCCGGAAAGAGTAAAAGCGATTCTGGAAGCTTGTAACAGAGAAATGGCAGGACCTACGGCTCCTGCACAGGGACTGACCCTGATGGGCATTGAATTTTTTGATTAAGCAGAAAAATAAAAAGGCATGACCGTTTTCTGTCTTCGGACAGGCGGCCATGCCTTTTGTTGTGGAAGATCTGTGCCTTTTAGAGAAACAAATCGTTTTCAGGCATAATCATGATCAACCTGAATTACAGCAAAGTATTTACCGTTATCCCAGGAACGGATGCTGCTTTTGACACGTGATAAAATTTCCTGATCAGATATTTCACTTTTGTAAGGGATTACGATATCAAAAATAATGTTTGCATGAGTGTTGCCTTCCACTACGCGGAAATCGTGAATGTCGAGTCCGGGTTCAATTTCCTGAACAAGGGCTGTAACTTTGTCTTTCAGACCATTAATTCTGGCATCGTTGGTAACAATAGGATCCATATGGATGGTTGCAGTACAGAAAAGTTTATCCTGCAGTTCTTTCTCAATGTTGTCGATTTCGTCGTGTATCTCCAGAAGATTTCCGTGGGCAGGAACCTCTGCGTGAAGGGATATGATAAGCCTTCCCGGACCGTAGTCATGGACAAGCAGGTCGTGAATACCACAGACAATGGGATGTGCTTTTACCAGATCTTCAATTTCTTTTACGAAATCAGAGCTTGGCGGCTGTCCGAGAAGAGGATCCATAGTGTCTTTCATTGTAGTGATGCCTGTATAAACAATGAAGAGTCCCACTGCGATTCCAAACCAGCCGTCCAGCAGCAGGCCTGTAAATTGGCTGATGAGTGTCGCGCCCAGAACAAGAATAGTGGAAATCGTGTCGCTTAAACTGTCATTAGCAGTTGCAATCATGGCAGTGCTTTCGATTTTTCTGCCGATTTTCCGGTTATAATAATTCATGTAGAATTTTACCAGAATGGATGCAATCAGGATACCGAGAATCAGCGGACTACTTTCAATAGATTCCGGATGAAGTACCTTACTGATAGAAGTCTTTACCAGTTCAAAGCCCATAATAAGAATTGCAACTGCGACAAAAAGACCGGAAATATATTCCATTCTGCCGTGACCGAAAGGATGCTCGGGATCAGGTTTCTGACCGGAAAGTTTAAATCCCAGGAGAGTAATGACAGAAGAGCCGGCATCGGATAGATTATTGAAGGCATCGGCTGTGATAGCAATGGAGCCGCTTAAAGTTCCTGCAAGCCATTTGCCCGCAAAAAGCAGGATATTAAGCAGAATCCCTACAGTTCCGCACAGCATACCATAAGCCTGACGTACCTCTCCGGAATGATAATCGGAGGGGTTTTTGATAAATATTTTTGCTAAAAAAGTTACCATGTTTAGTTCTCCCCGTTTTTTTATACGCGCTGAAATGTGTTTGGTCTATAAATATGTAGGATAGCACAGATCAGAATAAAATTCTACAAAAAACAGAAAAGAACATGTAATTTAGAATTTTTGTCTTACTATTAAAAGTAGGAATAAAAAAGCAATATTTCTAAAAAATAAAGCAAAAAGACAATTGAAAATAGAGGTAGAAAACATTACCATAGGATTATGGGTAACTGAGCAAAAACACTAGGAGGATAAAAAATGGAGAAAAAATTTGGCCGTGTTACAATACCGACAGACATGGATGTAATTCCGGAGACTCTGGACATTCTGAAAAGATGGGGAGCAGATGCGATCCGTGACTGCGATGGAACAGAATTTCCGGCAGAACTGAAAGAATCAGGCGCAAAAATTTATGCTACGTATTATACAACCCGTAAAGATAACGTATGGGCGAAGGCTCATCCGGAAGAAATTCAGCAGATGTATATTATGACATCTTTCCATACTGCAGTTTCCGATAAGCTGTCTATCCATCTTATGGATCATCTTTATCCGGATATGCTTAAGGTAAACAGCCGTGACGATATTAAACGCTGGTGGGAAGTTATGGACAGAACTACAGGAGAGCCTGTAGATACCGATAAATGGAACTATAGTGAGGAAACAGGAGACGTGACTATTGAGGCGATTCCTTTCCACGATTATACAGTGAGCTTTCTTGCTTATATTATGTGGGATCCGGTACATATGTACAATGCAGTTGTCAATGACTGGAAAGACGTAGAGCCTCAGATGACTTTTGACGTGCGCCAGCCTGCGACAAGAGAATTTTCCCTTAACAGACTCCGCAGATTCCTTGAGACACATGAGTATGTAAATGTTGTTCGTTTTACGACATTTTTCCATCAGTTCACCCTCATTTTCGATGAGATGGCGAGAGAAAAATATGTAGACTGGTATGGATATTCTGCGTCTGTCAGCCCGTATATTCTGGAACAGTTTGAGAAAGAGGTCGGCTATAAGTTCCGTCCGGAATTTATCATTGATCAGGGCTATATGAATAACACATATCGAATTCCGTCTAAGGAATTTAAGGACTTTCAGGCTTTCCAGAGACGCGAGGTTGCGGCTCTTGCAAAAGAGATGGTGGATATTGTACACGAATACGGCAAGGAAGCTATGATGTTTATGGGCGATCACTGGATCGGTATGGAACCGTTTATGGATGAGTTTGCAAACATCGGTCTTGACGCAGTAGTGGGAAGTGTCGGCAACGGCGCTACTTTAAGACTGTTCAGTGACATCAAGAATGTTAAATATACAGAGGGACGTTTCCTTCCATATTTCTTCCCGGATACTTTCCATGAAGGCGGAGACCCGGTAAAAGAGGCAAAGGTGAACTGGGTAACAGCCCGACGTGCGATTCTGAGAAGCCCGATTCAGAGAATCGGCTATGGCGGATACTTAAAGCTTGCACTTCAGTTCCCTGATTTTGTAGATTATATCACAGAGGTAACAGACGAATTCCGTACGCTTTATGACAATATTCAGGGAGTTACACCATACTGCGTGAAACGAGTAGCGGTTCTCAACTGCTGGGGAAGAATGCGTGCATGGGGTAATCATATGGTTCACCACGCTCTTTACTATAAACAGAACTATTCCTATGCAGGTGTGATCGAAGCTCTCAGCGGCGCTCCGTTTGATGTGAAATTCATCAGTTTTGATGATATTAAGGAAAATCCGGAATTATTAAGCGAGTTTGACGTTGTTCTCAATGTTGGTGATGCAGACACTGCATATACCGGCGGTGAATTCTGGAAAGACGAGACAATTGTAACTGCTGTTAAGAAATTTGTTTATAACGGCGGTGGTTTCATTGGTGTGGGTGAGCCTTGCGCGCATCAGTGGCAGGGACGTTTCATTCAGCTTTCCGAAATCCTTGGTGTAGAGGAAGAGCATGGATTTAACTTAAATACAGATAAGTACAACTGGGAAGAGCACAGAGATCACTTCATTCTTTCCGACTGTACAAAAGATGTGGATTTCGGCGAAGGAAAGAAGAATATCTTCGCGCTTCCTGAGACAGAAATCCTGATTCAGAGAGATAAGGAAGTACAGATGGCTGTCAAAGAATTTGGAAAAGGTCGTGGTGTTTATATCAGCGGACTTCCATACAGCTTTGAGAACAGCCGTATCCTTTACCGTGCGGTTCTGTGGTCTGCAAATGCAGAAGAGGAGTTGAATTGCTGGTTCTCCACAAACTTCAATGTGGAAGTTCACGCATATGTGAAGAATAATAAATATTGTGTTGTAAATAATACTTATGAGCCGCAGGATACTGTTGTATACAGAGGTGACGGCAGCAGCTTCCCGCTTCATATGGAGGCAAATGAGATTAAATGGTATCAGATTGACTGATGTCAGTGAAGCTCAGGCAGGGGCGTAAGAACCCCTGCCTGTTTTTCTGCAAAAAACTCGAAAAAAAGTTGAAAAATAAGGAAAAAATGGTTGACAGAAGAGAGCGCTTATAATATAATTACCCAATGTGACGTAGTGCGAAATACTTGAGCCAATAGCCCCGGCGAGAGTGTTTATCAGCGGTTTCGGACATTTCCGCGGTTTTATGCACAGGCGTCCCGGTAATAACTTTTTACGCGGGAATCCGCGGTTGATTAAACTATCGTTGATAAATAACAGGAGGTAAAACCATGCAGACTTATATGGCTAATCCAGATAAAATCGAAAGAAAATGGTATGTAGTTGACGCTGAAGGCTGTACTCTGGGCCGTCTGGCTTCCGGTATCGCAAGCGTTTTAAGAGGTAAAAATAAACCACAGTTTACACCACACGTAGACACAGGTGATTATGTAATCGTTGTCAATGCTGACAAGATTAAAGTTACAGGCAAGAAATTAGAGCAGAAAATCTACTACAATCACTCCGATTATGTAGGTGGTATGAAAGAAACTACATTAAAAGAAATGTTAGCAAAGAAACCAGAGAAGGTTGTTGAGCTTGCAGTGAAAGGTATGCTTCCAAAAGGACCTTTAGGAAGAACTATGTACAAAAAACTTTTTGTATACGCAGGACCGGAACACAAACATGAAGCTCAGAAACCGGAAGTTTTAACATTTTAAGGAGGTAGATTACATTGGCTAGCGCAAAATTCTACGGAACAGGAAGAAGAAAAAAATCAATCGCAAGAGTTTACCTTGTACCTGGAACAGGTAAAGTTACAATCAATAAAAGAGATATCGATGAATACTTCGGATTAGATACACTGAAAGTTATCGTTCGTCAGCCATTAGTTGCAACAGAGACAGAAGGCAAATTTGACGTATTAGTAAACGTACACGGCGGCGGATACACAGGACAGGCTGGTGCAATCAGACATGGTGTTGCAAGAGCACTCCTTCAGGCAGATGCTGAATACAGACCAGTTCTTAAAGCAGCAGGCTTCTTAACACGTGACCCACGTGCGAAAGAGCGTAAAAAATACGGTCTCAAAGCAGCTCGTAGAGCACCACAGTTCTCTAAACGATAATTTTATT
>Tibetan_p2__coassemble_1090_pt1 | contig 37628 bp, 33 predicted proteins | sample Tibetan_p2__metabat2_low_PE_011 | metagenome-assembled genome bin Tibetan_p2 | reverse complement strand
GCATTGGATATCATAATCGGAAGCATTTCATCTGATGTGGATAAATAGATTGCCAGAAGCGTTCCTACTGTGATTACTCTTCCTGCAAACAGGCTGGATGCCGCAGCAGAGAATCCGCACTGCGGAACTACTCCAAGTATTCCTCCCCACAAAGGCCCAAACTTTCCGGCAGTCTGTATCCTCCTTCTTGCACCGCTTCCCGCTTTATGCTCCAATGTTTCCATCAATAAATATGTCAGAAAAAGAAAAGGAAGCAGCCTCACACTGTCCTTCAGAGAATCTAATAAATATTCCGTCATAACTCCTCCATAGATTTTGTCTTTTATTCTTTCTAGTATAATTTGCAACTTATTTGCATTTTTGTATTATAAACCATTTGATACAAAAGTCAAGGCAAAACAGGATTACATCAAACCAGATGTATGACTTGTAAAGAAAAATAGGCAGACGAAAAGGCAGAAAAATTTTTCTAGAAGCCCCCCTGCATCCCATAATCACTCTTTGCGTATACTCCAGAAATATCTATCCAAAAAATCATAAAAAAAGCAACGAGGTGTAATGGAATCAGGAACTCAGCTCTGAAAAAAGAAATTTCTCAGGACACATATAATCTAATAGCAAAATATTGACCTGAGTAATCATTACACAAAATCACCGGCGGAAAGCTTACTTTCCGCCGGTGATTTTATGTATCTCTTTTTATTTTTCGTATAAGAATTCTTCCGGAAGGGTTACATGAAAATCTTTTGCCAAATCCCGGAAATTGTCCGGACTGATGGTCTGAAGTTTACGTGGAGCCATAGACAGGATTTTCACAAGAATTTCCGCTGATTTCTCTACTGTATGAAGAAGCCCGAAGGTCAGATCAAAATCTTCACCAGAACAGAACATTCCATGATGTGCCCATATCACAACATCATACTTTTTCATCAATTCTGCAGTCTTCTCTGCAATCGCTCTTCCTCCCGGAACCATCCAGCCAATCACGCCTACGCCATCTGGAAATACGACCGGACATTCTGTTGCCGATTCCCATAGTTCTCTCGTGAAAACTTTATCATCCAAGGGAAGAACAAAAGATAATGCAATAATATTGGTTGTGTGAGCATGGTAAATCACACGATGTCTTCCATTGGTTCGTTTCTTCTTCACCTCATGGTTCATAAGATGTGTAGGCAGTTCGCTTGTCGGTCTTCCACCTTCCACAAGCCCCCAGCGAATCCGGTAATTTACTCCGGCATCATCCAGTTCAATAATAGCCAGACAGACCTCAGGATCCACAATAATATTTCGGAAATATTTACCGCTTCCCGTAACCAGGAAAAATTCTCCTGCAAGTCCCGGAACCTCTGTTCCAATCGGCTCCCACTCTCCCGGTGCATTGAGACGTGGTTTAATCATCTCAACTTCTTCCGGTTTCAGTCGGTAGCTTAAATTTCCTCCATTTCTTTCATGCCATCCCTGTTGATATCCATCGTTTGCCATTTTAATAAATCCCTGTACAAATTTTGATTCCAAAATTTTCATTTCCAACATCCTCCATATCGTAAGCATCACAGTATATATAGCAGTATCAAAAACAGCTTCATCCACTCTCTTGTGGTTTGATGTGTATTTCTCGTCAAATCATTGTGGTTTCTTGTTGTTTGCAATTGTATTATATATGGTTTTATGTGGTTTGTAAAGTCTTTTTCAAAAAAATTCTACACAAAACCACACTCTTTCTTTGTCGCTTTCTATGTAAAAATGCCCCAAACCGCCTGTTATGACAGTTTGAGGCATTCCTCGTATTTCATGTATTTCATGTTTTTCATTTATTACAGAAAGCTTACTGTAGAACACAAATGATTCTCTGCGCTTATATTACAACGCATCCTCCACTGTGTCCAGCTTATAGAACTTACGATATTCTTCGCTGAACGGATCCTGTTCTTCTCTGTTTTTCATCTCCGGATATGATCTGTGATGACCTACATAACGATAGGCAGGACGAATAATTTTTCCAGCATTAACCAACTCTTCCAGACGATGAGCAGACCATCCTGCAATACGGGAAATAGCAAATATTGGCGTAAAAAGCTCTCTCGGAATTCCCAGCATATTATAAACAAATCCACTGTAAAAGTCCACATTGGCACAAACTGGTTTAAACAGCTTACGTTTGTGCATAATCAGTTCACCTGCAATTCTCTCCACCATCTCATAAAGAGCGAATTCTCTTTCTTTTCCTTTCTCTTCTGCCAGGTGTCTCGCATATTTCTTCAAAATAACCTCACGAGGATCACTCAGCGTATATACTGCATGTCCCATTCCATAAATCAGCCCTGCATGATCAAAGACTTTTTTATCCAGAATGGCATTCAGATAATCTTTCAGAGCTTCTTCGTCCTCCCAGTTCTCACAGTTTGCCATAATATCTTCAAACATATCCTGAACCTTTAGGTTCGCGCCACCGTGCTTCGGTCCTTTCAGGGAACCGATAGATGCTGCCACTGCAGAATATGTATCTGTACCGGAAGAGGTAACTACATGATTCGTAAACGTAGAGTTATTACCGCCGCCGTGCTCTGCGTGAAGAACAAGGGCAATATCAAGCACCTTAGCTTCCAGATCTGTAAACTGTCCGTCCTCGCGAAGCATATACAGAATATTTTCGGAAAAAGTAAATTCCGGCTTCGGATTCTTAATCAGAAGATTTTCATCGTGTCTGAAATGGCGATAGGAATGATAAGAATAGACTGCGATCAACGGCAGCTTTGCAATCAACTGCAAAGACTGACGTAATGCATTCTCCACACCGGTTCCATCCGGATTATCATCGTATGTATATAAAGTCAGCACACACCTTTGCATGGCATTCATGAGATTCTCATTGGATGCTTTCATAACAACGTCACGAATAAAACGGTTATTAAGCGTCATCATCTCCGTAAGGATTCCCTTAAACATAGTAAACTGACGTTCATTTGGAACACGTCCGAACAACAGTGTATAAATGGTCTCTTCAAAGCATTCCTTACGGTTTTCAAAGCTGTCAATCATGTCTGCAATATTGTATCCCTGATAATAAAGTTCACCGTCCGCCGGAATTTTACGTCCGTGCTCATAGGTATAACCCACAACATCTGAGATCTCCGTGAGACCTGTCAAAACACCTTTACCATTGGAATCACGAAGTCCGCGTTTTACATCATATTCCTGGTACAGGTTCTGATCAATACGTCCGGACGCCAGACAGTACTGGATCAATTCCTGGAAATCATTATTAAACTGCTCTCCAATTTTCAGTATCTCATCTCTAGCCATAGGTTTCTCCTCTCTTAATCCAGTTTTTCTCTGATTGCTTTAATAAATCCCTCACTGTTTAAAACAACCGGATTTTCCAGTGTAGTGATCAGCGCAAGGTCTTTTGTCATTTTGCCATCCTCAATTGTCTGAATGGTCGCTCTTTCCAGCTTATCAGCAAACTCCATCAGCTCCTTGTTTCCATCAAGCTCTCCCCGTTTGCGAAGTGCGCCGCTCCATGCGAAGATCGTAGCTACAGAGTTTGTGGAAGTTTCTTCCCCTTTCAGATACTTGTAATAGTGGCGCTGGACAGTTCCGTGAGCCGCTTCGTATTCATAATATCCTTCCGGAGATACAAGAACAGACGTCATCATAGCAAGTGAGCCAAATGCGGAAGAAATCATATCGCTCATTACATCTCCGTCATAGTTCTTACATGCCCAGATATAACCGCCCTCAGACTTCATAACACGGGCAACTGCATCATCAATCAGTGTGTAGAAATACGTAATTCCTGCCTCTTCAAATTTTTCTTTATATTCTGCCTCAAAAATTTCCTGAAAAATATCTTTAAAGGTATGGTCATATTTTTTAGAGATCGTATCTTTTGTTGCAAACCATAAATCCTGCTTTGTATCAAGTGCATAACTGAAGCAGCTTCTTGCAAAACTCTCGATGGAATCATCAATATTATGCATTCCCTGTGCAACTCCCGGACCCTTGAAATCAAAGACCAGATTTCTTGTCTCAGTCCCGTCTTCTGCCGTATAGACAAGCTCTACCTTCCCTGCTCCCGGAATCTTCATTTCTGTATTTTTGTACACATCGCCATAAGCGTGTCTTGCAATCGTGATCGGTTTTTTCCAGTTCCTCACACAAGGCTCAATTCCTTTTACAACAATCGGTGTACGGAATACTGTTCCGTCAAGGATTGCACGAATTGTTCCGTTTGGGCTTTTCCACATTTCCTTCAGGTCATATTCCTCCATACGGGCTGCATTCGGTGTGATTGTTGCGCACTTTACAGCAACGCCGTATTTTTTTGTAGCAAGCGCAGAGTCTATCGTTACCTGATCATCTGTTTCATTTCTGTGTTCCAGACCGAGATCATAATATTCTGTCTTTAAATCTATATAAGGAAGTAACAATTCATCCTTAATCATTTTCCAGAGAATTCTGGTCATCTCATCTCCATCCATCTCTACAAGGGGTGTCGTCATCTGAATTTTACTCATTTTCTTCCTCCTTAGGGGTTCTGCCCGGTCTGTGTTCAAGATTTGCAATCACATGTCTGATATGCTCGTCTGCCAGCTTTTCTGCCTGATCTGCATCTCTGTTTCGGATTGCCTCCAAAATTGCCTTATGTTCCCGCACAGATTCTTCTGCACGATTTTTTGCCTTCATGGAAGTGATTCTCGCCATTTTTACATAATGATGAAAAGAAGTAAGCATATGTTCCAGCATTCTGCTTCCGGACGCATGATACATAAGTTCATGGAAGCGTCCGTCCATATTTACCATTTGTTCTTCCTTGGAATGTTCCAGATGAAACTCTGACAAAAGCTGTACTTCTTCCATTTCTGCCAAATCCTCATCCTTTATATTCTCTGCTGCCAGACGCGCTGCCAGTCCCTCCAGCTTAGAACGCATCAGATAAATATCCCCGATATCTTTTTCTGAAATTCCGGTAACTCTGGCTCCGCGGTTGGGAATAATTTCTACCAGACCCTCCAGTTCAAGCTGACGCAGCGCCTCACGAACCGGAGTTCTGCTCACTCCCAGCTTCGCTCCCAGGGTCGCTTCCTTTAATTCTGCTCCCTGCTCATAGACTCCGGTCAGGATATCTTCCCTGATTCTGGAAAATATCTGACTCCCCAGAGACTGCTCCTGATATTCCATAAGTTCCTCCGCTCTTTATCTTTATATTTTGTACTCTTGTATTTTTGTATGATTGTATACAATTATACAGTTTTTGTCAAGCAAAACTTTAGTGAGGAAAAGCATTTTTTAAGAAAACTCAAACAAAGGAGTGGAATAATATCTGTCTCCCGAATCCGGAAGAAGAACTACAATTGTTTTCCCCTTTTGTTCCGGACGACGCGCAACCTCGATTGCTGCCCATAATGCTGCGCCGGAGGAAATACCGACAAGGATCCCCTCTGTTTTTGCCAGAAGTCTTGCTCCCTCAAACGCATTCTCATCCGTAACGGTAAGTACCTCATCGTAAATCTCTCTGTTCAGAAGCTCCGGAATGAAATTCGCCCCGATTCCCTGTATCTTATGAGGCGCTGCCGCTCCTCCTGACAGGAGAGGTGACGAAGCCGGTTCCACTGCAGCAACCTTTATCTGCGGATTCTTTTCTTTGAGATATTCTCCGGTTCCGGTAATCGTTCCACCTGTTCCGACACAGGCGACAAAGAAATCCACCTGACCATTTGTGTCCTCCCAGATTTCCGGTCCGGTACTCTTTTGGTGCGCCAGAGCATTTGCAGGATTTTCAAATTGCCCGGGAATAAAACTGCCCGGAATTTCCCTGTGAAGCTCCTCCGCCTTTTCAATTGCACCGCTCATTCCCTTCGCCCCTTCTGTGAGCACAATCTCTGCTCCGTAGGCTTTCAGGATATTCTGCCTTTCCACACTCATCGTTTCCGGCATAACGAAAATTGCCCTGTATCCTTTTACTGCCGCAATGGAAGCAAGGCCAATTCCCGTGTTTCCTGAAGTCGGCTCAATAATTACAGCCCCCTCTTTCAGAATACCCTTTTCTTCCGCGTCTTCAATCATACTCTTTGCAGCGCGGTCCTTTGTGCTTCCTGCAGGATTCAGATATTCAAGTTTCACCAGCAGCCTTGCCTGAAGCCCAAGCTTTTTTTCCAGATTTCCAGCCTCCATGAGAGGTGTTTTTCCGATAAGTTCCATCGCATTTTTATAAATCATATACTGCCTCCTTTTACATCAGTTCCAATTCCTCGCGTTTTAAACCAAGAAAAACCTTAGTTCCTTTTCCGGGTTCAGATTCTATGGAAATCTCATTACCCAGACGTTTCATAATTTTGGCGCAGAGGTAAAGACCGATTCCTGTGGATTTTCCCTCTCCCCTGCCATTATATCCGGTAAACCCTTTTTCAAATACTCTCGGAAGGTCAGATGACTGAATTCCGATTCCCGTATCTTCTACGACAAGGGTCTTTTCCTGTGATTTGTCCATATAAATAGAAATTTTTCCTTTTTTCGTGTACTTTAATGCATTTGACAAAAGCTGCCCAATTACAAATCCAAGCCATTTGCTGTCCGTAAGCACCTCTTCCCTTGTTTCTGAAAAATCAAGGCTGATTTTTTTTCCTATAAAAATGCGGGCATACTTGCGAACCTGCTCTCTCACAACTGTGTCAAGCTCTATACGCTCAAATTTCATATCTGCGGACATATCTTCTGCCCTTAAATATCCAAGAACCATTTCCACATACTGTTCAATCTTAAAAAGTTCTCCCAGTTCATCGCAGTTTTCCTCCGGTTCTTCCTGCAGCAGAAGGCGCATTGCGGCAATGGGCGTTTTAATCTGATGCGCCCACATGGTATAGTAGTCTGTGACTTCCTCATACATTTTAAGTTTTCCCGCCTCTGCGCTCATTCTCTTTCTGTTCAGTTCAAGAAGCATATTCTGATATAATTCTTCATTTCCATCCTCCGGCTCCGGCATCTCTTCCAGATCTACAGGTAAAATTGCCTGAAGCTGCACCAGTCGTCTCTTTTTGTTTCTGTATTGATAATATCCATAAAAAAGAAACAAAGCGATTACAATTGTGCAGAGTATCGCCCCATAAAGAAGCGGCTCCAGTGAAAGATCGTAAAGAAAACAAATCATCAGCAAAATGACTGCACAAGTCCCCCCTGCAGCAAGAAACTTCCATATCTTCTGAAGATATTCCACCCATGTTTTTTTCAAACCATATACCCCATACCTTTCTTTGTGACAATGAAATTTTTCAGTCCGATTCCCTCAAGTTTTTTGCGAAGTCTCGTCATATTTACTGTGAGAGTATTGTCATCCACAAAACTGTCATTTTCCCAGAGCTTCGTCATAATAGCATCTCTGGACACAGCTTTTCCGTTATGCTCAAAAAGAATCTGAAGAATTTTCAGTTCATTTCTTGTCAGCTCCAGGCTCTCATCTCCCACTGTCAGGTTTCCGCTTCCCAGATTAAGAACCGCCCCCTTATGTTCCAGTATATTGGACGCCTTGCCAAAGGAATAAGTTCTCCTGAGAATTGCCTGAACTTTAGCCACCAGTACTTCCAGATCAAAAGGCTTGGCTATGAAATCATCTGCGCCTCTCGCCATCGCCATAACCATATTCATATTGTCTGCTGCCGAAGAAACAAAAATCACAGGAACCTGAGAAATTTTTCTGATTTCTTCGCACCAGTGAAAACCATTAAAAAATGGAAGCTTCAGGTCAAGAAGCACAAGCTGTGGATCAATTTTTGCAAATTCTCCCAACACATTGGTAAAATCTTTCACTACCTCTACCTGATACCCCCAAGATTCCAGATGCTTCTTCATAAGTCCTGCTATCACTTCATCATCTTCTACAAGATAAATCCTATACATAAAATCCCTCCGGTTTAGCTCTCCAATTCATCCACTTTGTCAAATACAGTAAAACCATTATTTTTCAAAATACTTTCTGTCTCCTTTTGTATGTTCGTCGCTATTCCCAGCAATCTGTATTTTTCATTTTCTTTCCTATTATAACACCATCTAATACTTAGGAAAAGCGTTTTATCGCTTTACATCATTGAACTTACATTTTATAATAGAACCACTTAAACTATTTTTTCAGGAGGTTTTTCTCATGGTTATTGATTTTCATACACATATTTTTCCGGATAAGGTCGCAGCCAAAGCTATTCCTCATCTGGCTTCTATCATAAAACAGATTCCCAGCATGGACGGAACACTGGACGGGCTTCGCGCTTCTATGGAACAAAGCGGTGTTGACGTCAGCGTTGTCCTTCCTGTTGTCACTGCTCCCCATCAGTTCGATTCCATTCTCCGTTTTGCCTCTGCAGTAAATGAAAAATGGGCAGAAAATCCTGACACGAGAATCATTTCCTTTGCCGGCATCCATCCGGCTCATCCCGATTATAAAAATCAGTTAAGACTTATCGCTTCCGAAGGCTTCAAAGGAATAAAAATACATCCCAATTATCAGGGAATGCACTTTAACGATATCCAATATAAAAGACTTGTCTACACAGCCTCAGAACTTGGACTTGCCGTCCTTACCCATGCCGGCTTTGATCCCGTGACACCGGATGAGGATTTCTGTTCTCCTGATATGATTCTGGACGTAGTGCAGGAAACCGCTCCTCCACGTCTTATACTTGCCCATATGGGAAGCAACACCAATTATGAGGAATCTCTGAAGAAACTCTGTGGTCAGAATGTCTATCTTGACACTGCATATTCCATTCTTCATATGGAAGAAGAACTTCTTACCCGGATGATACACAGTCATGGAGCTGATAAAGTTCTCTTTGCTACAGATACTCCCTGGGCAGACCAGAAAGCCTGCGTAGAAAAAATCCAAACTCTCCCAGGTCTGTCCGTGGAGGAGAAAAAACAAATCCTGTCCGGTAACGCACAATATCTTCTGGGCATCTGATAACCTTCGATTCAAAATACAGCAAAAATCGGTTGACATCAACGCGTTAATTGGTTATCATATACTTTATTAAGCCGACGCTTTAAAGTGTGAATTTGAAGGAGCGGGACACAGCAAAACGTCCCAAAGAAAGGTGATATTTATGCCACTTACTGATATTTTGGAAAAAAACTGCCGCTTGTACGGCGATGATGTCTGTCTTGTGGAGATTAATCCGGAAATGCCTGAGACAAGACGTGTAACCTGGAGAGAATATGAGCTGATTGAGCCTGTACGCGCTTCTTATTACAGACGGGAAATCACATGGAATGTTTTTAATGAAAAAGCTAACCGCTTCGCCAATCTCCTTCTGGAGCGTGGAGTTAAGAAAGGTGATAAGGTTGCTATTCTTCTGATGAACGGTCTGGAATGGCTTCCCATATATTTCGGTATTTTGAAGACAGGAGCTCTTGCCGTTCCCCTGAACTTCCGTTATTCTGCTGAAGAAATCCAATACTGTCTTGACCTGGCTGATGTTGATATTCTGGTATTCGGTCCGGAATTTATCGGCCGTGTGGAAGAGGTTGCAGATGAAATCGGCAAGCACCGTCTACTTTACTATGTAGGCGAAAACTGTCCCGGTTTTGCAGAAGATTACACCATGCATACAGCTAACTGTTCCAGCCAGTCACCAAAAATTGATATCAATGACGAGGATTATGCGGCGATTTACTTTTCTTCCGGAACTACCGGTTTCCCGAAGGCAATCCTGCATACCCATCAGGCGCTGCTGCATTCTGCCAAGGCGGAACAGCACCATCATCACCAGACAAAGAACGATGTTTTCCTCTGCATCCCGCCTCTTTACCATACAGGCGCCAAGATGCACTGGTTTGGAAGTCTTCTCACAGGAGGTAAGGCAGTTCTTCTGAAAGGTACGAATCCGGAATTTATTCTCCGCGCTGTATCTGAAGAAAAGTGTACCATTGTATGGCTGCTTGTCCCCTGGGCTCAGGATCTTCTTCTGGCTCTTGACAGAGGCGACATTAAACTTGATATGTATCAGCTTGACCAGTGGAGACTTATGCATATTGGTGCTCAGCCTGTTCCTCAGAGCCTCATCAAACACTGGAAGGAATACTTCCCTCATCACCAGTACGATACCAATTACGGTTTAAGCGAATCCATAGGTCCGGGATGCGTCCATCTGGGCGTAGAAAACATCCATAAGGTAGGCGCTATCGGAAAAGCCGGTTACGGTTGGGAAACAAAAATCATCGACCCTCAGGGCAATCCTGTCAAACAGGGAGAAACCGGAGAACTGGCTGTGAAAGGCCCCGGCGTCATGGTCTGCTATTATAAAGATCCGAAGGCAACCTCTGAAGTTCTACACGACGGCTGGCTCTATACAGGAGATATGGCAATGGAGGATGAAGACGGATTTATCTTCCTTGTTGACCGTAAAAAAGACGTTATCATCAGCGGAGGCGAGAATATCTATCCTGTACAGATTGAAGATTTTCTCCGCACCAACGACAATATTCTGGATGTAGCTGTCATCGGACTTCCGGACAAACGTCTGGGTGAAATCTCCGCAGCTATTATCTCTCTGAAACCGGGATGCAGCTGCACAGAAGAGGATATCAATCTTTTCTGCAAAAAACTGCCCCGCTACAAACGCCCGCGCAAGATTTTCTTCGCAGACGTTCCCCGCAATCCTACGGGAAAAATCGAGAAGCCAAAACTTCGTGAAATGTACGGTGCTTCTCATCTGGTTGCAGAGCAAAACCAGTCATAATACGAAAACAGCATTTTCAGAAACCAAAAGAGTACCGTTTTCCTTTTACATGGAAAAATCCGGTACTCTTTTTTTATAATCTGTGCTTCGGTGCCTTTTCAAGATTGTGCCAGCGTTTTTTCTTTTAAAATCCTGTAGATTTCTTCTGTACTCTCCAAATCCTTTCCTGCAAGAACTACGGTAGTTCCCTTTACATCCATAACGACCGTTTCCTCACAGTCGGCATAGGTATAGCGGATATAGCTTCCGTATTCTTCATTTTTAAAGTGCCCCATGGAAAGTCTGAAACTTCCGAAACCATTTGTTCTGCTTCCTGCTTTTACACCTCTGACAAGCTCCAGCTTTTCGATTTCTTCATAAGGAATCGTCCTGTCCGGCCAGTAAGAAGCCTCCACTGTGAACTCATTCTCTCCATACTTTATATGAATATTTCCGGTAAACAGTATAATTCCTACAAAAACAAATACAATTCCTGTAAAAATCATACTTCCGATCATTACTTTCCGGTTTCCCGCCTCTCTGGCTGCTACAGCTTTCGGGTCTTCCTCCGTTGCTTTCGGAGCATCTTTCGCATAACACTTCGTATTTGACACATAAAGAAGTACAATTACATCCAAAAGAACCGCAGCGCCAAAAAATTTACCGAACCAAGAGGGCGCATTTTCCCCAAGTATGGAAAGCGCAGTCAGAAGAACGGTGATTACAGAGAATCCGGTTCCCATAACACGACAGAGCTTTTTTTCATCATATTTTGCCTTATCCGCCTTGCTTGAGGTATTATAGCCGGCAATCAGAAACGCCCCATGACCGGATAAAAGCACCACAGACATTACAGCGCAGATAATTGTCAAAATCCACTCCATCATAAGACATCAGGCAGTCCTTTAAGCCCTGCCTGAAGCTCTTCATCTGTAGGAATATAATCCTTCATTTCTCCGTCATTGTATCTTGCATAGGCAAACATATCGAAATATCCCGTTCCTGTAAGACCGAATACAATCGTCTTTTCTTCGCCCGTTTCCTTACATTTCATCGCTTCATCGATTGCTACGCGGATTGCATGAGAGCTTTCCGGAGCCGGAAGAATTCCTTCCACCTTCGCAAACATCTGTGCTGCCTCAAAAACAGAGGTCTGTTCTACTGAACGGGCTTCCATGAGACCGTCTGCATAGAGTTGGGAAACGACAGGACTCATACCATGATAGCGAAGTCCGCCTGCATGACTTGCCGATGGAATGAAACCGCTGCCCAGAGTATACATTTTCGCCAGAGGTGTCACCATTCCGGTATCACAGTAATCATATGCAAATTTTCCTCTTGTCAGACTTGGACAGGACGCCGGTTCTACTGCAATAAACTGATAATCTCTTTCCCCACGGAGCTTTTCACCCATGAAAGGAGCAATAAGACCGCCAAGGTTGGAGCCGCCGCCTGCACAGCCGATAATCATATCCGGCACTACACCGTATTTATCAAGAGCAGCCTTTGTTTCCAGACCAATTACAGACTGGTGAAGCATAACCTGATTCAAAACGCTTCCCAGCACATATCTGTATCCTTCATGGCTCGTAGCTGCCTCTACAGCCTCAGAAATCGCGCAGCCAAGACTTCCGCTTGTTCCCGGATGAGCTTCCAGAATCTTTCTTCCCACTTCTGTAGTCTCAGACGGTGAAGGAGTCACTTCTGCGCCATAGGTTCTCATTACCTCACGGCGGAAAGGTTTCTGCTCATAAGAGCATTTCACCATATATACGTGACAATCCATATCAAGATATGCGCACGCCATGGAAAGAGCAGTTCCCCACTGACCGGCTCCTGTTTCTGTCGTTACACCTTTCAGTCCCTGTTTCTTTGCATAATATGCCTGAGCAATGGCAGAATTAAGCTTATGACTGCCGCTTGTATTATTTCCTTCAAATTTATAATAAATTTTAGCCGGAGTGTCCAGTTTCTTTTCCAGACAGTAAGCGCGAACCAGCGGAGACGGACGGTACATCTTATAAAAATCACGGATTTCCTGCGGAATTTCTATATATGGATTAGTGTCATCCAGTTCCTGCTGCACCAGCTCGTCACAGAACACAACTCCAAGTTCCTCTGCTGTCATTGGCTTCAGAGTCTGTGGATTCAAAAGAGGTGCCGGTTTGTTTTTCATATCTGCGCGGACATTATACCATTCCTTCGGCATCTCACTTTCTTCCAGATAAATTTTGTAAGGGATTTTTGTTGTCTCACTCATAATTTTCTCCTCTCTGACTTTCGCTGTGGAAAACATATCAGGGTATAAAAAAATACCCCTGTCTCCCACAATCAACGATTACTTGCAGGGACAAGAGTAAAACTCCTGCGGTGCCACCCGGCTTGGTATCTGATACCCACTCATCGCATACTTCCATATGCCCGATTTGATAACGGAGTCTGCACTCCGGCTTGCATACTGTTCTCTCAAAAAAGATACTTCTGCTCGCCCTCAGAAGCCCATTCCCCTATGTCTCTGACACTGCGTTCCCACCATCCGCAGTTCTCTGGACTCAGCGCTCCAAAGGGTACTCACTCTTCTTCAACGGTTTAATGATTTAGTTAGTTATAGCATATTATATGAGCACTTGTCAATATTATATATTAAATTCAGAATATTACTTTTACATCGTACAATTTAAGGGATTTCTTTTAGATTAGAACCAAGCGAACAAGTCCGCTTCGAACTCCCTAAATCCCTCAATCCTTAAAGGACTTGATTCGCTTTATGCGCCAGATGCAGACTGCCATAGGCAGTCATATTCCATATGCATCTGGTCGCATCCTCGCGGAGCGTTTTTTGTTTACTAAGAAAGTCAGTACAAAATGTACTACTTTCTTAGTAAACAAAAAACAGACTGCTGTACTTCTACAGCAGCCTGAGCTTTTATCGGAATCTTTTATTCTTCCTCATCCACATATTTCTGAATATTGGATGCGTTTACATATTTTTTCATCTTACCGCCGTCCATAATTACAAGGGTCGGCGCCTGCATAATGCCAAATTTCTTTGCCAGCTCCGGATTTTTCTCCGCATCAATGATTTCCAGTTCTTCCCCTTCCAGCATCTTCTTTGCCATCTTACAGTTCGGGCAGGTACTGGTTGTAAAAAGATATTTATGTGATTCTACAGGTTCAACTTTTACATCATCGTCAGTCATGGTTACCATCGTTGTATGAACCTTCTTAAGCTGGGAATGAGCAATATCATAAAGCGTACGGTTCTTATATTCCTGCGTCTTGCCGTCGTTCCAGTTCTGTACAGGTCTGTAATAGCCTGTGATACGGCTGTAAACCTCCGCTTTCTTTCCGCATTTCGGACAAGTGAAATATTCTCCTGTAATATATCCATGCTCCTGACATACAGAATAAGTAGGAGAAATAGTGTAATACGGAAGTCTGTAATTTTCTGCAATTTTGCGTACAAGAGACGCGGCAGCCTTCCAGTCAGGAAGTTTCTCGCCAATAAAGGCATGGAATACCGTACCTGAGGTATAAAGGGTCTGAAGCTCATCCTGAATATCCAGAGCATCAAAAATATCTGCCGTATATTCCACCGGAAGATGAGAGCTGTTTGTATAATATGGCGTATCTCCCTTACTTCCTGCTGTACGGATGTCCGGCCAGCGCTTCCTGTCATGTTTGGCAAGCCTGTAGGTGGTAGATTCCGCAGGAGTAGCCTCAAGATTGAAAAGCTCTCCCTCATACTCTTCCTGATAATCTGCAAGGCGCTCGCGCATATGTTCCAGAACCTCTTTGCTGAACTTCTGTGTAGCCTCGTCAGACATATCCCTTCCAAGCCAGCAGGCGTTTAATCCCACCTCGTTCATTCCAATCAGACCGATGGTGGAGAAATGATTGTTGAAGCTTCCCAGATATCTCTTTGTATATGGATACAGTCCCTCTTCAAGAAGCTTGCCGATAACCTCTCTCTTGATATGAAGAGAGCGGGCTGCAACATCCATCATATGATCCAGACGTCTGTAAAACTCCTCCGGTGTTCTGGAAAGGTAAGCAATTCTCGGCATATTGATGGTGACAACACCAACAGAGCCTGTGCTCTCTCCGGAACCGAAGAAACCTCCGCTCTTCTTGCGCAGCTCGCGAAGATCAAGACGAAGACGGCAACACATACTGCGAATGTCACTGGGCTTCATATCGCTGTTGATATAGTTGGAGAAGTACGGAGTGCCGTATTTCGCTGTCATCTCAAATAACAGACGATTATTCTCCGTATCAGACCAGTCAAATTCTTTTGTGATGGAGTAGGTAGGAATCGGATACTGGAAACCGCGTCCATTGGCGTCGCCTTCGATCATAGTCTCAATGAACGCCTTGTTGATCATATCCATCTCTTTTTTACAGTCTTTATATTTGAAATCCATATTTTTGCCGCCTACGATTGCTGGAAGCTCTGCAAGATCGTCCGGAACTGTCCAGTCCAGAGTGATATTGGAAAACGGAGCCTGCGTTCCCCAGCGGCTCGGTGTATTTACGCCGTAAATAAAGGATTCAATGCATTTTTTAACCTCAGGGTAAGTAAGGCCGTCTGCTTTGACAAAAGGTGCCAGATAGGTGTCAAAGGAAGAAAAAGCCTGCGCTCCTGCCCACTCGTTCTGCATAATTCCAAGGAAATTTACCATCTGGTTGCAAAGTACGCTCAAATGTCTGGCAGGCGATGAGGTAATCTTGCCAGGAATACCTCCAAGCCCTTCCTGAATCAACTGCTTTAAGGACCATCCCGCACAATATCCTGTCAGCATGGAAAGGTCATGGATATGGATGTCTGCATTTCTGTGCGCTTCTGCAATCTCATTGTCATAAATCTCAGACAGCCAGTAATTCGCTGTCACTGCACCTGAATTGCTGAGAATCAGTCCTCCTACGGAATACGTTACTGTGGAATTCTCCTTCACACGCCAGTCTTCCACCTTCACATAGCTGTTCACGATTTCTTTATAATCAAGGATTGTAGATTTCATATTGCGGACTTTTTCTCTCTGTTTGCGGTAGAGGATGTATGCCTTGGCCACATCTGCATATCCGGCCTGAATGAGTACGTTCTCTACACTGTCCTGAATATCCTCTACTGTTACCTGTCCGTCTTTAATCTTATTCTGGAAATCGGCAGTTACACGAAGCCCCAGAAAGTCGATCATATCCTGGTTATAATTTTTATCCTTCGCCTGAAACGCCTTATTAATGGCAGACGTAATCTTCTCCATTTTAAAATCAGCAATCTCTCCGTCACGTTTTACTACCTGAAACATCTTTCTGCCTCCTCATACTGTTATCACAGCCTCTGATGCTCTGAGACTGTGATCAGTCACCCTTTTTTGCCCTGCCGGTTCATCTCTCCGGTCAGGCGCTGTACGTTTATTGTAGCAGACTGCCTTTCTTCCGTCAACACAAAACACCATATATTGTGTTTTTTTATATCAAGCACACTATATGGTGTTTACCATTTCTTTTATTCGGTTTACAATCTTATTTTATTTTCAATTGACTTTTCCGTAGATTTCCTTCGGAACCCTTGCTTTTACAGCAATTCCGGTGTCTGTATACTCTTCAGACAAAAGCTGTCCGAACTCACGGATCAACTGGATTTTACCTGCTTCGCTGTAGGGGAAAAGTCTCTCAATATAAATTTGTTCTTCACTCAGCAGCTTCTCAAGAAGAGCTTTCAGACTGTCAAGTCCCTCACCTGTTTTTGCAGAAATCTTCAGCGTATAGTCCGCTTTAAAATCGCGAAGCTGACTCGCCCCTTCAAGATCCTGTTTATTAAAAAGTGTGATGGTCTTTTTTCCCAAAACACCAAGCTCGCGGAGAGTCTCATACACAATATGCATCTGCGTTTCCACCTGAGGATTGGCAGCATCCACCACATGTATGATATAATCCGCATATTTCGCTTCTTCCAGCGTACTCTTAAAAGCCTCTACCAGATGATGAGGAAGCTTGCGGATAAAACCGACTGTATCCGTCAGGAGAATCTGCTGCCCGTCATCCAGATTCAAAGTTCTGGTCGTCGGGTCAAGGGTTGCAAAGAGTTTATTCTCAGATAAAACCTCAGACCCTGTCAGTTTATTTAACAGCGTAGATTTCCCTGCGTTCGTATAACCTACAATCGCCGCAGTCTTCATGGTTCCTCTGTCACGTCTGGCGCGAATAAGTTCTCTATGTTTCTCCACATGAGAAAGTTCTTCTTTCAGCGCAGAGATTCTTGTACGGATAAGACGTCTGTCGGATTCCAGCTTTTTTTCTCCCGGACCTCTGGTTCCAATTCCTCCTCCAAGACGGGAAAGAGATTCCCGAAGTCCTACCAGACGGGCAGAACGATAGCGAAGCTGCGCCAGCTCTACCTGAATCTTTCCTTCACTTGTCACTGCCCTTGCCGCGAAAATATCAAGAATCAGAAGGGTTCTGTCCATAACCTTACAGTCCAGCTCCCTTTCAAGATTGTTAAGCTGCGCAGGAGAAAGCTCGTCGTCACAGATAATTCCGGTAGCGTCAAGCGCCAGCACAAGAGCGCGAACCTCCTCGATTTTACCTTTTCCGATATAAGTTCCCGGGTGTATCGCCTCTCTGTTCTGGATTACCTTCCCCACAGTCACTGCGCCTGCAGTCTGCGCCAGCTCCTCCAGTTCATCCAGAGATTCCTTTGTATCTTCATTGTCGTTCACCTGGACTCCCACCAGGATTACACGTTCTTCCAGTTCATTGAAATATTCCATGAAAACTCCTTATTGCCTATCCTATACGGGTTTCTAAAAATGCCTTTTCCTTAGCTGCCGCCTTATCCTCCGGATATGTGGAAAGATAATCCTTTACTTTCTGCATGGCAGTGGTGAAATCCAGCTTCTTTTCATAGACAACGATTTCATTGAAAAGAAGGCTCTGCATCTCTTCTGTCTCAGCTACAGAAATTCCGCTCGCAATGTTGGCAAGGGCGCTGTCGTAGTCCCCTTCCGAAATATCACAAAGAGCAAGCCCATTATAGCCTCTGGCTGCTTTAGGCTCTTTGGAAACAAATTCCTGATACATGCTTCTTGCATTGGAAATATCCTTCTGCGCCATATATACCATTCCCAGAAGAAGAAGCGCTTCCGTATTCCCTTCATTGGATGCCTGAATCAGAGCTTCTCTGGCATTGTCATAATCATTCATATAATAATAAACTCTGCCCCTGTCACAGTAATCCTGCGCATCCTTCGGTTCTGATTCCAGAGCAGCTTCCAGATATCCTGTTCCGTCCGCTTCCATATCCCGTTCCAGATATACCTCGTAAATGCGGATTGCCATATCATAAGACGGATTTTCTTCATAGGCAGACTTAAAGTTTGAGGAGGCTTCGTCATAGGAATCCAGAGAAAGAGCCGCTTTTCCGGTGAGGAAATAAAGGTCTGCATCCATAGAATGCTCCTGAGAAAGCGTCTGGCAATCTGCCATGGCATTTCCGTAATCTTCCATTTTCATGTAAGCAGTAGCCCTGTAAGACAGCAGGTCTTTCTTTAATGATTTACCCAGCTTTTCACAATTCAGCGCACTGGTAAAATCCTCCACTGCCGCCTCGTAATTTCCCATGCGGAGATTGGCGATTCCTGCTCCTCTGTAAGAATGCGGAAGCTTTACTCCGTTTTCAATCGAAGCCTGATATCCCTGCAGAGCATACTCATAGCTTCCCTGTGTCAGGTCTTTTCCTGCCTGTTCATAAATTTTCTGTGCTTCCCCTCCGCAGCCCGCAAGAACAGAAGCTGTCAGGCAAACTGCGAGGAGAACTGCAGTTTTTCTATTTTTCATGTACTTCCTTTATATTGCAAAAAATCAGCGCCTATCCGACGATCAGACCTTCTGCTTCCATTACTTTCACTACTTTTGCTACCTTTTCATGGCAGATTTCATCTGTTCCGGCTTCGACCATCACACGGATCAGCGGTTCGGTGCCGCTCTCACGGACAAGGATACGACCGTCGCCGCCCAGCTCATCGGAAACCTCCTGCACTACTTTCTGCACCTGAGGATTTTCACGTGCAGCAATCTTATCCTCTACTCTGACATTTCGCAGAAGCTGCGGATAGACAACCATTTCTTTTGCAAGATCACAAAGAGTCGCTTTCTTTTCCACACATGCTTCCATAAGCATAAGTGCAGTAAGAATACCGTCTCCTGTTGCCGAATACCGGCTGAAAATAATATGTCCGGACTGTTCTCCTCCGATACTGTAATTATTTTCCATCATATTCTCTGCCACATATTTATCTCCTACAAGTGTCTGCTCATAGTCGATTCCTTCTCTTTCCAGAGATTTATAAAGCCCAAGATTAGACATAATTGTTGTTACAACTGTATTTTTGTTCAATTTCCCCTGTTCTTTCAGGTATTTTCCACAGACATACATAATCTTGTCACCGTCAATGACATTTCCCCTGTGGTCTACTGCAATACAGCGGTCTGCATCGCCGTCAAAGGCAAAACCGATATCCAGACCGTTTTCTACCACATATCTCTGTAAAACCTCAATATGAGTTGAACCGCAACCGGTATTGATGTTTGTGCCGTCCGGCTCATTGTTAATCACATATGTTTTGGCACGAAGAGCTTCAAAAACACTCTTTGCAATGGCAGACGAACTTCCGTTAGCACAATCCAGTCCAACCTTGATATTCTTGAAATCACGGGATGGAATGGAAATAAGATAGCCGATATAACGGTTACGTCCTGACGCAAAATCAATAGTCCGTCCGATATCCTCCATTGTTGCAAGAGGAAGTTCTTCGATTTCTCCATCCAGATATGCTTCAATCCTTGCTTCAATCTCAGCTTCAATCTTCTGACCATTTCCGTTAAGGAGCTTGATTCCGTTATCATGGAACGGATTATGGCTTGCAGAAATCATAATACCGCAGTCAAAGTCCTCTGTACGAACTGCAAAGGATACACTTGGCGTTGTTGTCACATGAAGAAGATATGCATCCGCTCCTGAAGCTGTCAAACCGGCAACAAGGGCATATTCGAACATGTAACTGCTTCTTCGCGTATCCTTTCCGATTACAATCTTTGCCTTATGGTCACATCCGTAGTACCACCCTACATAGCGTCCTACCTTGAATGCATGGTCAACTGTAAGTTTCACATTTGCTTCTCCTCGAAAACCGTCAGTTCCAAAATATTTTCCCATAATAATTCTCCTCCTGAATTATGGATTTCAATCCTTTCGAATCATTTATAAAGATTTACCGGATACATGCCGTGGAGCATCAGATTCTTAAAAGCTTCTATGACCACTGCCTTATCCTCCTGATAAGTCACTCCGAACCAGGTATCTTTCGTATCCAGTACATCCACCTGCGCGCTGCCTGATCTGATGAGACGGTCAATCAGTTCCGGAAGAAGATATTCTTTCTTGATATCCTGAGGTTCCAGCCCTTCAAGGAATTCAACAAACCCTTTCTCCAGTGCTTCCATAAATGCAGGAGTCAGCCCCCACATATTCATGGATACAAGGCTCTTTACATCAAGCTCATCTATTGTACCGTCCGCATTTTTCACGCCGGCGCCGGTTTCTGTCTTGATAATATCATGTGTCTCTGTTACACCTGTAAGCGCCCCATTCTCAATATGACAAATTCCTCTCGTAACGCTTCCATTATCACTTAAAGTATTTTTCAGACGGAAGCCAGCCATACAAATATGAAGCTTTCCATCGTCAGGCTGCTCACTTACAAGATACTCATGAACCTTTCTGTACGCTTCTTTTCCGTAATAATCATCTGCATTGATAACGATAAACGGCTCATTCAGAACTTTTTTTGCTGCAAGAACTGCCTGACCTGTTCCCCACGGCTTGGTACGGTCTTCCGGCTTTTCGAAGCCGTCCGGAAGATCCTCCAACTCCTGGAATACATATTCTACTTCTGTAATTTTTTCGATTCTTTCTCCAATGACATGACGGAATTCCTTTTCCAGATCCTTACGGATAATAAAAACCACTTTATTAAATCCGGCCTCCAACGCGTCATGGATGGAATACTCCATGATCACCTCACCGTTAGGTCCTACCGGTGCAAGCTGTTTAATTCCTTTCCCAAAACGGCTTCCGATTCCTGCCGCCATGATCACAAGTGCTGTTTTCTGCATAACGTCTCCTCCCTGGTCACACGTGTACGCCTTATTCTTCGTCCTGTAAGTTACTTAATTTTGCAGCCTGATCTGCCGCAATCAGACTGTCTATGATTTCATCCAGATCACCGTTTAAAATATTTTCCAGTCTGTGAATCGTCAGCTTAATACGGTGGTCTGTGACGCGTCCCTGAGGGAAATTGTAGGTTCTGATTTTTTCGGAACGGTCTCCTGTTCCAATCTGGCTTCGTCTCGCCTCTGCTTCCGCATCATGCTGTTTCGCCAGTTCCATTTCATAGAGACGGGAACGAAGAACCTTTAATGCCTTGTCTTTATTTTTCAGCTGAGATTTTTCATCCTGGCAGGAAATAACGATTCCTGTCGGAATATGAGTCAGTCTAACTGCAGAGTCTGTTGTATTAACGCACTGCCCTCCGTTTCCGGATGCACGGAATACATCGAATTTACAATCATTCATGTCGAGATGGAAATCAATTTCCTCTGCCTCCGGCATAATAGCAACTGTACAGGTAGAGGTATGGATTCTTCCGCCGGATTCTGTTTCCGGAACACGCTGTACGCGGTGTACTCCGCTCTCGTATTTCAGACGGGAATAGGCTCCTGCTCCGTTGATCATAAAAGTTACTTCCTTAAAACCGCCGATTCCATTCTCATTTAAACTCATCATCTCAGTCTTCCAACGGCGGGATTCTGCATATTTCACATACATACGGTAAATCTCTGCTGCAAAAAGAGCAGCCTCATCACCGCCTGCACCGCCACGGATTTCCACAATAACATTTTTGCTGTCATTGGGATCTTTCGGAAGAAGAAGGATTTTGAGTTCATGTTCCAGCTCTTCCACTCGCTTCTTTGCATCGGAAAGCTCTTCCTTGAGCATTTCTCTCATATCCTCATCTTTCTCATCCTCCAGCATGGAAAGACTGTCCTGAATTGTCTCTTTATTTTTTTTATATTCACGATAAGCATCTACGATTGGCTGCAGATCACTCTGTTCTTTCATAAGTTTCTGGAAGCGCACCTGATTATCTGTGACACCCGGTTCTCCGAGTTCATTCAGGACTTCCTCAAATCGAATGAGCAAATCATCTAATTTGTCAAACATGCATTTCCTCCTGTTATCCTACTTTCTGTCCCAGAACCACACGGTCAAGCCCGCACAGGTCCTGTACGATTCCCGTATTAATAAATCCTGCTTTGTGCAAAAGCTCCTGAACCACTTTCCCCTGATCAAAACCGATCTCATACATCAGCCATCCTCCGGACTTCAGGAATTCCCCCGCACGAGCGGTAATTTCCCGATAAAAATAAAGTCCGTCCTCGAAACCGTCCAGGGCCATGCGAGGATCGTGAAATTTTACTTCCTCCATCAAATCCTCAATATCGGCAGTCCTGATATACGGTGGGTTTGAAATAAGAATATCATATTCCCCTGAGCTTTTTCCATCTTTTTTGCTAAAATATTCGTTAGAAAACAGATTGCTTTTCAAAAAAACGGTTCTGTCTTCCACTCCAAGACTGCGTGCATTTCTCTTTGCCACTTTAAGCGCTTCCTCAGAAAGATCTGCCCCTGCTCCTGTTCCGTCTTTCTTTTCCATAAGAAGGCTCAAAAGAATACAGCCGCTTCCCGTACACATATCAAGGATTTTCGGATGTTCCCTGTTTTTTAAGACGTTTAGCGCTGACTCCACAAGAGTTTCCGTATCTTGTCTCGGAATGAGTACATGCTCATTTACGTAAAATTCATATCCCATAAAAAAAGCCTGATGCGTCAGATGCTGCAGAGGAATATGTAATGCTCTTTCCCTCACCAGCTTCCGATAGGTTTCTGCCACTTCTTTTTTTACAGTTTCCTCCCTGTGGGCAAAATAATACGCACGGCTTCTTCCTGTTGTATATTCCAAGAGGAGCCAGGCATCAAGCCCAGCTTCCTCTATTCCTGCTTTTTCCAGAAATTCTTTTCCCTCTTCCAGCAATATCTGCAGGCTATCCATCATTCCTGACTCTCCTCCTCGCTTTCTGCCGGAATGTCTTTCCCGAATTCCTCTTTCAAATAAGCTCTCCAGTCAAAAACTGCTTCAATCGCCTTAATCGCAACCTCCACCATGTCAGGAGTCGGTTCGATTGTTGTCAGTTTCTGCATGGCAAGACCAGGTTTACTTAAAATATCCGCAATCTTACTGTCTGTTCTTCCAGCCCACTGAATTAATTCGAAAGAAATGCCAGCAACTACCGGTACCATAAGAAGTCTTCCAAATAAGCGTACCCAATAAAAAGGTACCAGAACAAAAATAAAATGAAGGAAAATACTCACAAGCATTACCAGAAACAGAAAGCTTGTTCCGCATCTCTTATGCTGTCGTGAACTTGCCATAACATTCTCCACTGTGAGCGGCAGACCATGCTCCACACAATTGATACATTTATGCTCTGCTCCGTGATACATAAACGTTCTCTGAATGTCCTTCATTCTGGAGATAGCAAGCATATACCCCATGAAAAGAGCCAGTTTCACAAAAGCCTCCACAATCGTAATCACAATTTCAGATGCACCGGCTTTTTTGCAGAGACTTGCAAGTGCATAAGGAAGGAGCATAAATGCTGCCACGGAGATGATAATAGAAAACGCTACTGTCACATAGAGCAGCCATTTAAACTGCCTGTCCTCTTTTGCCTTCTGTGCAGTTCGTTCCTCCTCTGTCAAAGCGGCTTTCTTCGCTGCTTCCTCCTCATCCTCTTCTTCTCCGGCAATTTCAGCAGAATACATCAGGCATTTAGTCCCCACAACCAGTGAATCCACAAAGCTTGCAACACCGCGGACAAGGGGTTTCTTCCAAAACGGAGACTTCCCGAAAGTACATTTATAATCCTCTACTTTTAATTCAATTTCTTTATCCGGCCGGCGCACAGCAATAGAATATTTATCTTTATGACGCATCATAATGCCTTCCATAACTGCCTGCCCGCCAATGTTTGATGATTTCATTTCTTTTTCTCCTAAAACACGCCCTTATACCAAGAAAGGTTGAGATTTCCCAACCTCAACCTGTTCTCATACATTGCTATATTCGTTATAAAATTATTTGTTCAGGCCGTATTTCTTGTTGAACTTATCGATACGTCCACGAGCCTGAGCAGCTTTCTGCTGTCCTGTGTAGAACGGATGGCATTTGGAGCAGATTTCTACGTGAATGTCAGATTTAGTAGAACCTGTTACGAATGTGTTACCGCAGTTGCAGGTTACAGTTGCCTGATAATAATTTGGATGGATTCCTTCTCTCATGATTTTCACCTCTCTATAGTTATTTCTATTTTTTATTCTTTATTCGTATTCTATTGACGAATCTTTATTAAACAGCTTTCTGATTATAACATAGGCTTCTTATAATTGCAAGATGTTTTATGATTTTCTTCTATAAAATTAACTCCTGACGGAAAATCAAAACCATTTTTGTTTCTTCACTGTCTGCACAAATTCTTCATTGTCCTTTGTGTGGGCAAACATATTTAGAATCTGTTCTACTGCATCCTCTGATTTCATTCCATTCAATGCCTTACGCATCAGATAAACCGCTTCCTGTTCTTCCTGAGAAAGAAGAAGATCCTCTCGCCTTGTTCCTGACTTCTGAATGTCAATAGCAGGAAATACTCGTTTTTCCTGAAGTTTACGATCCAGAACCAGCTCCATATTTCCTGTTCCCTTGAACTCTTCATAGATAACATCGTCCATCTTACTTCCCGTATCAACCAGCGCCGTAGCAAGAATCGTCAGGCTTCCGCCCTCCCTCATGTTTCTGGCAGCGCCAAAAAATCTTTTCGGTGAATGGAGTGCAGCCGGATCAAGACCTCCGGAAAGAGTTCTTCCGCTTGGAGGAATAATCAGGTTGTAGGCGCGGGCAAGTCTGGTAATAGAGTCAAGAAGAATAACAACATCCTTCTTATGCTCAACAAGACGGCGAGCGCGTTCAATAACCATCTCAGAAACACGCTTGTGATGTTCCGGAGTCTCATCAAAGGTAGAATAAATAACTTCCACATTCTCTCCTCTGATCGCCTCTTTAATATCTGTAACCTCCTCCGGGCGCTCATCAATGAGAAGGATAATAAGATGCATGTCTGAATTATTCTTCAGAATAGATTTCGCAACATCCTTAAGAAGAGTTGTCTTACCTGCCTTCGGCGGGGAAACAATCATTCCTCTCTGCCCCTTTCCAATAGGGCTGATGAGGTCTACAATTCTCATAGCGGTTGTTCCGCCTGTACGTTCCATTTTCAGTCTCTCATTTGGAAAGATCGGAGTCATATCCTCGAAATTATAGCGCTTCTGTCCCACACTGGGATGGAATCCATTGATAGAACTTACATATAAAAGCGCGCTGAATTTCTCCCCCTGCGTCTTAATCCTGATATTTCCCTGAAGGATATCTCCTGTCTTTAAATTAAATCTGCGAATCTGGGATGGAGAAACATAAATATCATTCTCTCCCGGCATATAGTTTGCACAGCGGATGAAACCGTATCCATCAGGCAGAACTTCCAAAATTCCGTTCGCCCTCTCTCCACTGTCAAGCTGCGCCATCTCTGCAGCCTGATTTTTCTCCTGTACTCTGTCTTCGCCGTCATAGACCAGAGTCTCAGCTCCGGTATAATTTCTCATTTCACTGCCATAGGAACGGCTCTCGTTATTCCCGTAGCTTCGGTTACTGCCACTGTAGCTGCGGTTATAGCTGCTGTATGTACGAATCGGCGGTCTGCTCTGATTCGTTTCATGTATCCTCTTCGGAGCTTTCTCCTCATCTTTCTCATCTGCTGAAAATTCCGATTTCTGTACTTCTTCCTGTACTTCAGCCACTTTCTCCTGTTCTTCCCGAGCATCTTCCTCCAGCATACGCTCAATAAGCGCCGGTTTCCTCAGCGTCGAGATTCCTTTTAACCCTCTTGCCTTCGCCAGTTCCTTTAAAGAGACCAGCGATAATGATTCATATCTCTCTCTCATCATATAATCAACCTCTGCTTCTATATCAAACTTATAATTTCTCTTTTAATTATGGTTTCTTTAAATTTTGTGTATCGGGATAAACCGTCTGAAGCGACATGAATATAAGAAAACTTGTCTTTATTATAGTAACATATCCCTACAGTTCTGTCCACGTTCTATTATACACAGATGCAGATTTTTTTTGCAAGAATTTCTTATCGACATTTTTTTCACCACTTACCCATTGCCAAAATGTAAAAACCGGGGCGTCCTCCGACGTCCCGGTTTCCAGCTCTTTTAATGTACGATATTTCCCAGAAATGTATAAGAAACAATATACATGATAACCGTCGCCATTATGATTCCTCCCAGAATGGCAACAGAAGATTTTTTAATATCAATTTCCAGAAGTGAGGCAATCAGAGAACCTGTCCATGCCCCTGTTCCCGGAAGCGGAATTCCCACGAAAAGCAGAAGTCCCCAGAACTCATAGCGTTTGATCTTGTCGCTTTTTCCCATCGCACGATCCTCAAGTTTCGTGATCAGTCCGCAGAAAAGACGTGTCTTTTTCAACCATTTAAAAATCTGCCGGATAAACAGAAGAATAAATGGAATTGGAATAATATTTCCCACAATACATATAGGGATTGCTGTTGCTGCCGGAATCTTCAGAAGACTTGCCGCAAGAAGCCCTCCTCGCAGCTCCAGAATTGGAATCATGGAAATGAGAAAGACTGCTCCCTCCGGTGAAATAAACTGTGAAAGGTTTTCTGTAAACCACTGTACTAATACTTCCATCTTTACTCCTTATCTCAAATATTTTTCAAAACTTCAATTAGTTTCTCCATCTCAGCTTCTGTACAGATGATAATTCTGAGATGGTTGTCAATACGCTCTTTATAAAATAGCGCACATAAATGTGTTCTCCCCTGAAATACGTTTCATTTCTTACAGTCTCCACTCCTGCAAGAATAGATGTACGGTTCGTCTGCACGACTAAGAGGTTATCATATTTCCCAATTAAAGGCAATGCTGTTTTTGCTCCGAAGTCCATCTCTCCCAAACTCATTCTATATATATTTCTGTTTCTCTCACACAGTGATTCTTTATGTTTCCAACCAGAATCTGTAAAGCTTCTATTACCCTGGGACGTATATCTCCGCCGATAAGTATCAACATAATATCGTCTCCCACCTCCAGATGCCCTTCGTTAAGCCAAGCGCGGACATAATGGATTCCCGGTAAGCTGCGCGCTTCCTCCACTGCTTTTTCAACCTTATCCCTGTCATAAGCAAAGTCCATCCCTGTCACAGGCTGCGTATTTTCCTCGCCCATCCGTACTTTTGCTTTCGCAGTACCGCGAACCACACCATTATGAAAAAGATACATTCCGCATTCTTGAAAATCTTTATCTTTTTTTGCTTCTCTCAGCCATTCATCCATCGATGGGACACACTTTTTTTCTGTCATAATCTTCTCCTCATCTCAACTTTTACAGTTCCGAAAAAACTTTTTTCCACTATATCATTTCGTTTTTTCTCCGTCAATAGAATGGCTCACTTTTATCCTGTTCTCTCTGTAAAAGCATATTCAAAACAGAATATATTTTATGTTTTGTATACGCAATTCTATTGTCACAGTTGCAAATTCATGCTATAATATTCATACTTTATAACTTGATAATGAAAATTTATACATTTTTAAGGAGGAAAAGAAATGAAAAACCCAAAAACAGTTGGCTTATTCATGGCTGCCGCAATGCTGGCATCATCTGCGCTTCCTGTATACGCTGAGGAAGAGGCAAAGAGCGTAGATCTGACCATCTTATATGAAGAAGATGAAAGCATGATCAATAACTATTCCTTACTTGCCGTGAACCCGGATGCACCTTTCGTTGATGCGGACGGCAAAGAAGTAACAGACGTTGCACTTAATACGGCAGGCGCTGACGCGCTTATTAACTGGATGATCAGCGACGAAGCAAAAGAACTGACCAAGAACTTTGGTTTCGAAGATTACGGTGAATATCTTTTCTATCTCACAGAAGACGGTCCTTCTTCCACAGCAGAAATTCCGGAAGCTACAGACGAGACGAAAACCATTCGTATGTCCACTACCACCTCTGTAAACGATTCCGGTCTTTTAAACTATCTTCTTCCTGAATTTGAAGAAAAATACGGCTACGAAGTAGAAGTTTTCTCTGCGGGTACCGGTAAAGCCATTGCAAACGCACAGTCCGGCAATGCAGACCTGATTCTTGTTCACTCCAAATCTCAGGAAGAAGAATTCGTAAACGCAGGATTTGCCCGTGTTCTCGACGGCCAGGAAACTGAACGTCTCACTTATATGTACAATTACTTCGTATTATGCGGACCGTCCGCTGACCCTGCAAAAGCAAAAGATGCTGCTACTGTAAAAGATGCTTTCGCAGCTATCGCAGAAGGAGAATTCCCATTCGTGTCCCGCGGCGACAACTCCGGAACTCATACAAAAGAGCTTTCCCTGTGGCCGGAAGATCTGGAAATCACTGCTGAAGCAGAAAGCGTAAAGGATTACAGCTGGTATACCTCCTCTAACGCAGGTATGGGCGTTTGCCTTACAATGGCGGAAGAAACAGGAGCTTATATCCTTTCTGACAAAGCTACTTTCTTAACCTTCCAGGCAAATAACGGCGTCATGGAATAACACTTTCTTCTGTAACTGTTCACAAATAATTTAAAGAAAAAACGCAGCCAGACATTTTGTCTGGCTGTTGTTGAAATAATCCGGAAACGCTCCGGCGTTATTACTGCGGACACAGGAATCGGGTTTAATTATGAAAACTGCATTCATTCAGGCTTTACAGCTTTTATTATCCGGAGACGATGAATTGATGAATATTATCTCCGTAACTCTGCGAATGGGACTTACCAGTTCCGTTTTTGCCCTGCTTCTGGGCGCTCCTTTGGGCACACTTCTGGGAAGCAGTGTTTTTCGGGGCAAAAACATCCTTGTTACCATAAACCGTACTATGATGAGCCTTCCGCCCGTTGTCTGCGGTCTGATCTGCTATCTGCTATTCTGCGGAGTCGGACCTTTGCGGCATCTTCGTCTTTTGTATACAGTACAGGGTATGGTAATCGCCCAGATTATCCTCATTACCCCACTTATCATCGGAAATGTGGAGACCTATGTTTCCACCATAGCGCCGGGTATACGGGAAACTACCCAGGGACTTCGTCTTGGCAAAATGAAGCTCCTCTTCCTTCTCGTCAACGAAAGCCGCCATCAGTTCCTTGCCACTTATCTTTTCGGGCTTGGACGGGCTTTCGCCGAGGTTGGCGCAATTTCCATGGTAGGAGGCGCTATTGCATATAAAACAAATGTTATGACAACTGCGATTATGAATTACACAAATATGGGAAATTTCGTTATTGCCCTCTCTCTGGGTTATATTCTTCTTGGAATTTCCCTGATTCTCAATGTTCTGGGAATCCTGCTGCAAAGGAGGTTTAAATGATTACCGTTTCCCCTTTTACAAAAAGCTATCACGCAAGAACTGTACTGAATTTTCCTGCGTTCTCTTTTGAGCCTTCTCACATTTACGCAGTCATAGGCAGCAATGGTTCCGGTAAATCCACTTTTGCAAGGGTACTCGCAGGGATTGAAAAAGCGGATTCTGCCACAAGACCTTTGTCTTCCTCCGTAAATATCGGCTATCTTCCGCAGAAACCCTACGCCTTTCACATGACTCTGCGCAAAAACATCCTTCTCAATAAAGAGAAAAACTCCTCTGGCAACGAAACCAGAGCAGAAGAATTAATCCGCGCTTTCGAGCTGACTGCTCTGGCAGAAAAAAACGGCTCCAGTCTGTCAGGCGGAGAAACTGCACGAATGGCTCTGGCGCGCTTAATGATGAAAGAATATTCCCTTTTGATTCTGGATGAGCCAACAGCCGCCATAGATATGAATAATACCCTGCGCGCAGAACAGGTCATTCGTGAATATACCCACAGAACGAAAGCCTCAGTCCTGCTCATCACTCACAGTCTTAAACAGGCGCTGCGCCTCTCCGATACTGTTCTCTATCTGGAAAACGGAAACCTTATCGAACAGGGCGGCACAGCCTCAGTCCTGAATGAGCCTTCTACTGTGGAGCTTCGCAGGTTTCTTGATTTTTACAGTCTTGATTAAAAAATCCCCCTGTCCGTTTTCATCATCAGCCGGACAGGGGGATTTCTTTACAACGGAAGCGCCTCCCACTCCCCATTTAATAAATCCGCAAATAAGAGCCGACCATCCAGCTCACTTTCTTTATTCAGAAGGCGTTTTACTGCTTCTGCGCTCTGGATGGAGGCACAGGCAGACACCACAAAGGACAGACTTGCCTTATCTTCCGGGAGCGTGTCTTTCGGATAGAGAAGCTGTAATTTCTGCACAGCCTTTTGGGGAGAAAAGACACTGACCTGCAAATTCCAGCCTCGGACAGCGCCGTAAATCATTGGAATTTCTAAGGCTTCGCAGACTCTTGCCATATCTCTGCGCGCAGCTATGTTATCCACCGCGTCAATGAGCAAATCCTGATTTTTTCCCCATTCCAGCCCCTTTTCCACTGTAAAAGCTTCTTCGTAACAGGTAATTTCCACTTCCGGATTTATGCTTCTGACAGCCTCTGCCGCTGCCCTGACTTTCTTTTGCCCAAGAGTCAGTTCTGTTGCAAACATCTGTCTGTTTAGATTCGATTCCTCAAAAACATCCGGGTCTGCAACTGCGATATGGCCAACGCCGATTCTCGCAAGATACATTACAAGATTCCCTCCAAGACCGCCGCAGCCGACAATTAGGACACGACTGTTCTTTAATCTCTCCTGCTCTTTTGGCGTAATCGCTCCCATATTTCTGCTGTATCTCATATCAGCCGCCTCCCACCGGAGGAAAAACAGCAAGGACATCCCCTGCTTTCACCTCTGTATCAGGTTTCGAATGGAAACCGTTAATAAGAAAAATCGCCACATCCTCCTCCGGAATCTGAAGATGCGCCAGAATCTCTGAACCTGTATGAAAATCAGCAGAGGAAAGATATAAAATCTTTCCCCTGTCTTTTCTCAAGGTCGCAAACAAACGTACCTCAATCATATATTTCTCCTGTTATTTACCAACGCATTCGTCAAGTCCCAGTCTCTTTAATGTCTCATCTGTCGGGAAAGCATCTATCCAGCCGCGGGCTTCATAATACTGCGGAAGCGTAATCTTAATCTGGGAAACCTGTCCCTTGGAAGGTCCGTTTACAATCGGCTCTTCTGTAAGACGTTTCGGAAGTCTGTCATCTTCCGGCTTCATTCCTGCAGCTTTATTAAACATACGCTCAATGTTATAAATTCTCTCGCCGACTACAAGAAGCTCTTCCGGTGTGTATTCTGTACCTGTTGCCGCATTAAGAAGCGCTGCGTACTGCGGTGCGCCAAGAGCAAAGGAAGTAAACAGACAGTTGCCCATAGAGTCAATGACTGCTGTGAGATCCTGGAAAATTTTTGCCCAGGTAGCCTTATCGTCAATTGATGTTCTGTCAAGCTGTTCCGGAAGTCCAAGAACCTCAGGACTTATCATATATCCGCGAACATGGCAGCCGCCGCGGTTGGAAGTTGCATAAGTAATACCGATACCCTGAATACCACGTGCATCGTATGCCGGCATTTCCTGTTTCTTTACGCTCATGGAAATTTCCGGATGTCCGTAGTGCTCGCAGAGCCGTGCAGAACCGGAGCTCATCAGCCATGCAAGAGGAGATTCCGGATTACCCATGCGTTTCGTCCACTCAACAATGGCTTCTGTAGAACCCCATTTCAGCGGAACGCCATCACACTCTTCTTCTTTAATATAACCTTTATCATATAATTCCATAGCTGCCGCAATGGTACATGGAGTGGAAATCGCATCCAGACCATACTCATTACACCACATATTCGCTTCGTCAATAGCATTGAGGTCGTTATTGTCACAGTTTCCGCCGTATGCCCACAGTGGCTCATACTCCGGTCCTCCCACAACCTTGCCGTTTACATTAACGATACGTCCGCAGGCAATCGGACAGCGGTGACATGCGCCTGCTTTTACCAGATATGTATCCGCAAGAGTCTCGCCTGAGGTATCATCTGCTTTTTCATAATAGGACTCCTGCCAGTTCTTTGTCGGGAAAGAGCCTGTATTGTTGATGATATTTACAAGAACAGCTGTACCGTAAGCACGGAGACCTTCTCCTGTAACGCCGTTTGCTCTCAGGATTGAGAGGCATTCTTTATTCGCTGCTTTCAGAGCATCCATATCGTAAATAATGTCTTCCAGATTGCTTCTGGACGGTTTCACAACGATAGCTTTCAGCTTCTTGCTTCCCATGACAGCGCCTACGCCGCTTCGTCCTGCTGCACGGTCCTTGTCATTCATAATCGCTGCAAGAAGAACCTGTTTCTCTCCTGCAACACCAATGCTTAATACAGAAGCCTTATCTCCGTGAACTTTTTTCAGTTCCTCATCAAGAGCCTCGGACATCATACCAAGATACTGCTCTGCATTCAAAAGCTCAATCTTATCATCCTCGATATTAATGTAAGTCCACTCAGGAGCTTCTCCTTCTACGATGAGGGCATCCCAGCCTGCATATTTAAGCTTCGCACCCCAGATACCACCGGAGTTTGAGCAGGCAATCATACCTGTAAGAGGAGACTTGGTACAAACCATATAACGTCCTGAGGACGGACTTGTTGTACCTGTCATCGGTCCTGTAATATAAATCAGTTTATTGTCTTCTGATAACGGGTCTACCGTTGCCACACCTTCATCGTACAGCATCTTCGTTCCCAGACCACGACCTCCGATAAATTTCTTCGCAAGCTCCATGTCCAGTTTTTCAACCTTAATCTCACCTGTTGTAAGATTGATTCTCGCCATTTTCTCATAATAACTGTTTGCCATAATCATCCCTCCCGGAAATCCGCTCAGAAATGCCCCTGCTTTTTACAAATTGCACATTACAATGCAGGAGTATTTCTGTAACATTATATATTTATCACATTTTATTTGTATTTCTATCATTATTTTAGTATGAATTTGTGCGAAACTCAACCAAAATCCGTTTTTTTATAGCACAATTGTACGAAATGGTATATAATGAGTTATACTTGTACGAAAGGAGGAAAACACATGGATACTTCCAACACCTTATCTGCTGTTGAAGTAGCCAAACTTCTTCATGTAAGCAAAAATACGGTCTATGAAATGATACGCCGCGGCGAGCTGAATCATTTCAAAGTAGGACGAAAAATACGTTTTACCCAGGAAGATATAAACAGCTACATCGCCCGTTCCCGCCACGAAAAACAGACTGCTCCGCCCAAAATCGTCACAGCCCAGAGCAGTCTTTTAAACGGGACCGTCTCACATGAGCCGGAATTTATTTTAAGCGGTCAGGATGTCATCCTTGATATTCTTTCCAACTATTTACGACAGTACGGTATCCGTGCGCTCCGCGCTTATGTGGGAAGCTTCGAGAGTATTTTATCTCTCTATCAGGATAATGTGCAGGTGGCAACCTCCCATCTCTGGGACAGTGATTCTGAAGATTATAACCTCCCCTATGTCCGTCGTCTGATGCCCGGAACCCACGCTGTACTTGTCAATCTCAGCTACCGTATGCAGGGTTTTTATGTGCAGAAAGGAAATCCGAAGCAGCTTCACGACTGGACAGACCTGATAAGACCTGACGTCACTTTTTTAAACAGGCGTAAAGGCTCCGGCTCCCGTATTCTTCTGGATGAGAAGCTTATGAAGCTGAAAATTCCTTCTTCCGCAATTAACGGATATCAGACGGAAATCGGCTCTCACCTCACTCTTGCCAACGCCATCTCTCAGGGACAGGCAGATGTGGGACTGGGAACAGGACGGGTAACCCGTCAGATTGAAAATCTCGATTTCATTCCTCTGCAGGAGGAGCGTTACGATATGATCATAAAAAAAGATGCATTCTATTCAAAAGAAGTACAGTGCATTATGAATATTTTAAACTCTTCGGAATTCCTCTGCGAACTTACGGGAATCTCCGGAAATGATTATAGAAATCTTGGACAAATTATAGGAGAAATTTAATTATGCTGAAAGTATTAACCCCTGATGAAGTCATAGAGCTGGTGGATAAGGAATTTTCCGTCCAAAGCCGGACAGAAATTCTTCCCCTTGACCGGGCTTTCGGCCGTGTTCTTGCAGAAGACGTTCTGTCTGAGGAATATGTTCCCGATTTTGACCGCTCCACTGTAGACGGCTATGCCGTACATGCTGCCGATACCTTTGGCTGCTCAGACAGCATCCCTGCCCTTCTTTCTTTGTCCGGAAGGGTACTTATGGGCGAAAATGCAGATTTCACCCTTGAGAATGACTGCTGTGCAGAAGTTCCCACAGGAGGAGCTCTTCCGGATGGTGCAGACGCTATGGTGATGGTGGAATACACGGAAGATTACGGAGACGGAACCATCGGAATTTTAAAGCCGGTTGCTCCGGGCGCGAATCTTATTTACCGTGGAGATGATATTTTTCCGGGCAAAAAGGTTCTTTCTGCCGGACAGATTCTTACGCCACAGGCAATCGGCGCACTGGCAGCAATGGGGCGCAGTGAAATAAAAGTACGCGCTCCCCTTCGCGTCGGAATTATTTCCACCGGAGATGAACTGATTGACATTACAGAAACACCCAAACCGGGACAGATCCGTGATATCAACACCTCGCTTCTCGCAGCCTGTATCCGGCAGCTCGGCGCAGAACCAGTCAGCTATGGTCGTGTCAAGGACGATCCCGCTCTTTTGACAGAAGCTGTAAACTGCGCTATTTCCCAGTGTGATGCCGTACTGATTTCAGGCGGAAGCTCTGTAGGCGCAAAAGATGTAACCTGCGATATCATCGAAAAATATGGGAAAATCCTGTTTCACGGTATCGCCATGAAGCCGGGGAAACCAACTATTCTGGGAAAAACAGGAAACAAGCCTGTTTTTGGTCTTCCCGGACATCCTGCCGCAGCCTTTTTCGTCACAAAGCTTTTCGTCACCCATACCCTGAACCGGCTTATGGGCATTGAGAAGACCTTTTTCCCTGTTCAGGCAGTCCTCACCGAATCTGTCAGCGCCAACCACGGACGCGCACAGTACATGGGCGTACATCTCACCCGGAAAGACGGTCAGATTTATGCGTCTCCTATCCGCAGTAAATCAGGACTTATCTCTACCCTGTCCGTCTCTGACGGATATTTCGGTATTGACAGAGACTGCGAAGGACTCAGCGCAGGCGCAAAAATTCAAGTTTATATGTACCACTGATTACATGTTTTAAAGAAATACCGGAGGAAATTTATATGGCTTTTGAATTTTTAACAAATGTGCCTCTGGAACAGGCACTTAATGAATATAAAAAACTGCTTTCTCAAAACGGCTTCGGCTGTGCGCAGGAAAAAATCCCTGTAACCGAAAGCTGTGGCCGTATTACCAGCCATGCTGTTTACGCGCACATCTGTGCCCCTCATTATCACGCAAGCGCAATGGACGGTATTGCCCTTCGCGCAAAAGATACTTTCGGAGCTACAGAGACAACCCCTGTTCGCCTTACGAAAGAGCAGTTTGTGGTTGTGGACACCGGAGATTTGATGCCGGAAGACTGCGACGCTGTTGTAATGATTGAGGATGTGGTATGGGAGGATGACGGCTCTGTTCGCCTGTATGACGCAGCCGCTCCCTGGCAGCATATCCGCCAGATAGGAGAAGATATCTGCGCAGGAGAAATGATTCTCGCCTCCTATCAGAAAATCACTCCATCGGCTATCGGCGCCATGATTGCCGGCGGCGTTCTGGAGGTCGATGTCTGCACTCAGCCTGTAGTAGGAATCATTCCTACAGGCGATGAAATTGTTTCCCCTGTGACAGACCCTGCTCCCGGAGACATTCTGGAATTTAACGGCTCTATTTTTTCCGCCATGCTGAAAGAATGGTCTGCTGTTCCTGTTCTGTACCCAATTGTAAAAGATAAATTCGACGATATTAAGGCAATGGTGGAAAAAGCCCTTTCCCAGTGTGACATCGTGCTTCTGAACGCGGGTTCTTCCGCAGGCAGAGAGGATTTCAGTTCCAAAGTCATTGGAGAACTGGGAACTGTCCTTTATCACGGAATCGCAGCAAAACCCGGTAAACCCGCCATTTTGGGATATCAAGGCCCCAAACCGATTCTGGGTGTTCCCGGCTATCCGGTTTCCGGAATCATCGTAATTGAAGAAATCCTGAAACCATTGCTGGAGCAGTGGAATCACACAGCTGCCGACTCTCCTGTTTATGAAGAAGCGCGGCTGTCAAGAGCTGTTATTTCAGGATTGAAATATAAGGAATTTGTCCGTGTACGCCTTGGCTATGTAAACGGAGAACTAATTGCCTCTCCTCTGAGCCGCGGAAGCGGTGTGATCAGCTCTTTTATGAAAGCAGACGGTATTCTGGAAATTCCTCAGGGAACAGAAGGTTATGAAACAGGTGCAGTTGTCAAAGTAAGACTCCTCAGAAACAAAAATGAACTGAAACACACTCTTGTTGCCATCGGAAGCCACGACCCGCTCCTCGATGAGCTGCGCGATATGATACATACAGCCAACAGCAATCTCTACATGAGTTCTTCTCACGTAGGCTCTATGGGCGGAATCATGTCTGTTCGCCGCAGGGAAAACCACATTGCCGGTATTCACCTTCTCAACGAAGCCGACGGAACCTACAATATCTCCTTCCTTAAGAAATATTTTCCGCATGGCGGGATAAAGCTGGTGGAATGTGTCGGCCGTACTCAGGGAATCATGGTTGCCAAAGGAAATCCTCTTGGCATTTCCTCCATGAAGGATCTTCAGAAATCCGGTCTTCGCTACGTAAACCGTCAGAAAGGCTCAGGAACAAGAATTCTTCTGGATTATCTCTGCAAAAAAGAGAACCTTGATACAACCTCCATTTACGGATATGAACGCGAGGAATTCACCCACACCTCCGTTGCCGCTCAGATTGCATCCGGCTCTGCGGACGCAGGTCTTGGTATTTACTCTGCCGCTATGCTTTACGATTTGGACTTCGTGCCAATCTGTACCGAGCAATATGACCTTCTGATTCCGGATTATGCATGGGATACCCCTATGGTTCAGGAACTGCTTTCTATCCTGAAAAGCGACGCTTTCCGGGAACGTCTGGAACAGCTTGGAGGATACACTCTGGAACATCCGGGAACCATAAGATATGAGTAGCACATTTCAGGCAGATGTCTGTGTCATCGGCGGAGGTGTTCTGGGCTGTATGGCAGCCCGAACCCTCACCCGGTACCAGCTTAAAGTTCTGCTTATCGAGAAAGAAAACGACGTCTGCATGGGAATTTCCAGAGCAAATACTGCCATTATTTATGCAGGTTACGACAATAAACCCGACACACTGAAAAGCAGTCTCTGCGTAAAAGGAAATGTGAATTTTCCTTTTCTGTGCGAGGAACTGGGAGTTCCCATTTCCCGATGCGGTTCCCTGATGCTCTGCCACGGCCCCAGAGGCGCTGAAGTTCTGAAAAAGAAGTACGAAAACGGACTTCAAAACCATGTTTCGGGTCTGGAACTGATTTCCGGTGAGGAAGCGCACGCTCTGGAGCCACACCTTGCAGGAGAAATCTATATGGGACTATACAGCCCTAATACCGCCACTGTCCAGCCTTGGGAAATCGGCATCGCAGCCCTTGAAAACGCT